>Ga0193729_1000002_pt1 | contig 258348 bp, 262 predicted proteins | sample U1c2metaG_FD_143036 | JGI IMG/M metagenome (GOLD analysis project Ga0193729, IMG submission 143036) | Soil microbial communities from a riparian zone of the East river system, Colorado, United States - U1c2 | ecosystem: Environmental > Terrestrial > Soil > Riparian zone | place: USA: East...
GGCTGCTCCGCTTCCTCCTCGACGGCGACTACCTCGATCTGCAGCTCCTCGAGAGCGTGGTAGAAGTCGTCGATCTGAGCCGGCTCGAGATCGAGCTCGTCGAGCGCGACGGCGATCTCGTCAGCGGTCAGGTGGCCCTGCTCCAAGCCGCTAACCAGGAGTGCGCTCGTGTCGCGCTGGGCCTTTTCCCCAACGCCCAACGCCTGTTCCTCTTCGATGATCCCTGCTTTCTGGAACCCCATATCCGCCCTTCTCGCGCCGCGGGTGATCCCGCGGGAAGCAAAGGCGCTTCCTCCCGAAAAGAGGTCCTCCGCTCTCACGAGCAAGCGGTAGTCCGACTTCGAGCCGGCGCGGTAGGTATCAACTCCCACTCTCCCCGTTGAACGGGGTTCACCGCGCAGATCAGCGTCCTCACCCACGATAGCGCCGATCCTCGCGGGCTGTGCCCGCGGGGAGGCCGCGGTGACGTTCCCGCACGATGGACCAATCGAGACTCTTTACGTCTCGTCCTCCGCTTGGGCAGCGGCGAGCACGTTTTCGAGCAGCGCTGGAGGTGGCTCAACTCCGAACCGCTCACGCAGGAGGTAAAGCTCGCGATAGTCCTTCTGAGTCAGCTCGTAGCCCGCGTGAACCAGCACCTGGACCTCGGGGCTGAGGCAGCGCATCGGTCTCTCATCCACACTCCCCCGGCCCGTGAACCCTTCGCCCGGATAGACCCATTCGTTGCCGTCATCCATCTGATAGAGACCTCCGCCCTCTGCATCGAAAGTAACTGGGTGAACGTCGACCTGGCGCCCGCGCGTATCGACCATCACGAAGCTCTTCGGAGGAGCTCCGGCGACCAGGGAATATCCGAGACCCTCGAGCAGCTCGATGAGCCGGCTCGCGTGGCCGAGCTCGACCACGAGGTCGAGGTCGTCGTGTTCGCGTGTCTGATGCCCGAGCAGCGCGTCAACACCCCAGCCGCCGTCGAGCCAGACATCGATTCCGTCGGCCTCTACCTGGCCGATGACGGCCAGCAAGGCCGGTGAGTCCATCGGAGCGCTCGGCTGGCGACCGCGGTAGGACCTCTGTGTCACCGCGCGACTTTAGCGACGCGTTTGCTACGTCACGCCACCGAGCGCGAACGTCAGGCGTTATTGCCGCACGCTGGCACAGCCGACACTGGCTTCACCCGCGATGCGGTCTGCAACGATTCGGCCATCACTGCCTCACCCGACTATCCATTCGTTCCGAAGTCAAACAGGGCACCTTCGGCCGGGGCAGCTGTCGTGTTTTGGCGGAAAGACGACAGTCGCTTGAGAGCACATGCGACACCTGAGGTCCACTTCTGGCGAAAACCGCGACGCGGCGTGGTTGTTGCTCGCCGCCCGCCCGAGCCGGGGCCGGCGGCGGCTGGCGAGCCTCTTTGGTGCAGCGGTTCGATCTCGCCGCATCTCGCCTTTGGCAGAGTAGGGGGGTGCGTTTTCTTCTTGCTGTGCTGGCGGTGGCAATGCTCGCTGTCATCGCCGAGACGGGCCCGCGCGCCGGGGTGGTCGTACAGCAAGCGCGATCGAGTGGGAATGAGTTGATTGCGTTCCGCAGGGCCAAGCGGCCGAGTGATGCTCTCCCGCACCGGTGGCTTCGGCAGCAGGTCACGCACGTGCTCGACAGCCGTCGGGTTGCGATGTACACCCGGCCGAGCGGTCGCCGTTGGACCCTGTACGTCGTCAAGGGCAGACGAGCGAGGGTGCCCGGGAAGGTGCTGTGTCTGTTTTTGGTCGGACGCGGCTCAGCCGGTGGTACCTGCGCCTCCGCTTCGACCGTGTTCTTGGCGCGGCATGTGATGGTGCTTCAGGCCGGGCCTGGGCTGCTTGCGGGTCTAGCAGCAAACGATGTCGCGCGCGTGTCTGTTCTTGACCGGCGCGTTGTTCGACGCTGGGTGAGGATGACGAGTGACCACGGCTTGATCTACGACTGCCGAGCGCGTGCGGGATGTGGTCGGATGATCGAGAGCGTGGCCGCATACAGAAAGAACGGCACTCTGCTCACGCCGTAGCACATCCGTGGTTAACGGGCCGAGGCAAGCTGAACACCCGGCGTTTTCCCACGCCGCGCGCCAGTTGCGCGCCAGTCGACCCCCACGCCAGGCGGATTCCACGGCACCGGCAGATCTTGTCGCGATTCCGCCAAAACGCGACAGCTACGTCCTTCACATCCCGACTTGCAGGGGCTCTACGTCTGCGCCGCCGGCGATGACCAAAGCCGCGACCGTCGCTACCGCAGAGCGCACGCCGAGCACGCACTTGCGAATCACCTGCGCGTCGTTGTGCATCGCCAGGCGCCATAGGCGCGAAAAGGCATCCCTTTTGGACCGATCAGCGTTGCGTGGAACCGGCCGCCGAATGTGCTCCCTGCTGCCTTCGTCACCGTGACGACACTCGTGCTGGCCGGGAAGGTCGTCCAGCCGTGAAGGCCGATACCGACCGAAACGAGGACCCGCGCGGGGCCGAGTCCGCGCGCCGGCTTGCTCAGCGTCCGATAGAGACCCTTGCCGGCGAATCGAGGCAGCTTGATCGCGACGCGGACAGCCGGCTTGCCGGGAGACTCGTAGAGCCCGCTGCGGAAGAGCAGCCCGCCGGCGGCGGTGCGCGTGCACGTGTCGCCACCAGTGCACTGCAGCGTCCCGGCGGCCGCCCGCGTGCACGTGACCGTGTTGCTGCCGGGGATGGTCCAGGCGGATGAAGTTGCGAAAGAACCGTCGAGCGCGATCCGGCTATGCGGGCGCCGCACACAATCGCTCGCCGCGGGCAGCCGCAGCCGCAACCGCCCGGAGCCGAGCGGCAAGGTCTCTCGGCGCAGCGTTTCCTGCCCGTAGCGGTAGTCGACCTCGAGGTCCTGCACCGCAGCAGCGGAGGCGAAAGGTACGGCGCTGCAGCTGTCGAGCTGGTAGTTCAGCTGGACGCCGACTCCTTCTCCCGGCGCAACTGACAGAGGCGCAGGTCGGACGGCCCCAAACGAGGAGCGCAGAAACGCGTAGGCGGGGCAACCATAATGGCCGCCGCAAGGCGGCGGATTCCAGGACACCAGGCGCGTGCCGACCTGATGGACGAGGCCTCGCGGCGGGACAGGCGTCCGCGCATCGACGACCGTCACCGTCCTACCTGAGCTGTTGTGCAGGACGAGCCCGATCCCGAACCGGCCACCCTCGATGAAGCGAAGCGCCAGCCCGGACGGCGCAGAGCCCAGCACCGGCCAGCCGCCCGCCTCGAGCGAGTCCGACTTCATAAACGGGGCGCCGGACTGTCGGACGCCGCCGCAGCCGGCCACAACCAACAGCGCAAGCACGACCGGCACCACAGCCCTCGATCGCCACGGCAACATTACGGCCAGCGTACGTCGCCGCGGCCGAGTCGCGTCACATTGCGACGATCCGCCATATGGGAGCGCCCGTGTCTACTGGCAAGCCGGTCAGAAAAGCCGATCAGCCTGACGGTTCGCGGTAGCTCGAGCTGGCCTGTCGCTCTTTGGCGGAAGAGCGACAAGACGCTCTGGCCACCTCCGGCGCCGGCCTCACGTCGCACTTTTTGGGTCACGCTCGTTCTATGCGCTCGCTGGGTTCAAGACAGCGAGCGGGCGCCGTCCTACAGTCGACGAAACGAGGAGAGGAGTGGGCGTGCTCAGGCGAACTCTGGTGGTCGCGATCGCTGCCGCGGCACTCGCGGCTGCTGCTTCCGCGGGGACCGGTAACGGCGTCGTCGCGTCGGCAAGCGGTGGCTATGGCTTCAGCACCAGCTCGGTCGATGTCGGTCCGTTCACGTGGCACGTTCAGCTCCAAGCCGACGGCAGCGTGGACGGCGGCTACGAGTACACGCAGGTCAGCTTGAGCGGCGGCGCGGCGCTGACGGTGAAGGGGCCGCTCACCTGCGCGGTCATCATCGGAAATCACGTCTGGGTGGGCGGGATCATCGAGGAAAGCTCCCGCGACTCGCTGATCGGGCTGAACATGTGGTTCCAGGCACAGGACAACGGCGAAGGCGCAAACGCTCCGCCCGATATGTCGACGACGATCGGCGCGGGTGGTCCCGGCACCGCACAGCAGTACTGCGACGATCATCCGCCGGCGCTCTTCCCGCACCTGATCGAGTTCGGGAACCTACAAGTCAGTTCTTGACCAGCGCGCGGTAGCGGCCTGGCGTGACGCCTGCATGCTGCCGGAACGCCCGCGTGAAATGGCTCTGGTCTGCGAAACCGGCCCGCAGCGCGATCTCGGCCAGTGGCGCCCCGTTCAGCGCAAGCTGCTCGGCCGCCCACTCCAGCCGCAGCGCCCGGGCGTATTCGCCGACTGTATGGCCGTATTCGCGCCTGAAGCAGCGCGCGAGGTGGGCCGGGTGCACGCCAACCGCAGCAGCGAGCTCGGTCAGGGAGCCTGGAACATCTGGCACACCTTCGTGGAGAAGGTCGCGCGCGCTACGCAACCAGGGCACCCGCGCCGCACTCGCAGCGGCGCGACCTGACGTCGCGATCAGCTGCAGCACCAGCCCTTCCGCGGCGAGGCCCCAGCCCACCTCTCGCGCCTGAAGTTCCACCGCAATGCGCCGGCCGAGCGCCGACACGGCCGTGCCGCGCGCGTAGCGAAGCCGACACACGAGGCGCGCGAGCGCGGGCTCGCCTCCGCGAATCACGAGCACACGCGTCAGCGAAGGCCCGAACGCGGTCGTGTGCACCGCCCCCGCTGGCAACGTTGCCACACTGTCACGGGTGAGTGTGCACGCCTCACGAGCGAACGTCTTCGCAAGCACGCCGTCGAGCACGATCGCGATGTAGCCCTGATCGAACTCAAACGCGGGAATGCGGTGCTCAGCCGGGAACCTCATCAGCTCCACCTCGCACGCTCCGACAGCCGCGCGCGTCGCCTTCGCTCCTCCGCGTTCGACCTCAACCCGGCTCACCACGCCTCTTACGACGCGTGGGAAGGCGTGTGGTTAGGGCCACCGCGCTATACGAACACGTTACGCAGGCCGACGCGCACGGGCTAAAGCGCGAAACCGCGACCCACTGACCTGCTAGAACGCCGCCGGCAGCTGGCGCACGGGCTGTCGCAGTTCCAACAGAAGACGACACGCGTCTCGAAATCGCCATACGCCGCCCTACTAGAGTGGCTGCTCGATGGATTTCTCATTTCAGTCAATGACCGCCAAGGAAGCGGTGAATATTGAGCGATGGCGGTACGAGGATGTCGATGAGGTACCGCGTGTCGGCCGTCCCGGCGACGAGGACTTCACCGCCCGGGACGGAGTCAGTGTCGTGGGCTATTGCTCATTCGGGCGAACAGCCATGATCCCGCACTATCTGGACGAGGATCATTTCGTCGGCGTTGCCTGGGGCCTTCGACCAGATCTAGTCGGCCGAGGCAACGGCACGAAGTTCGTCGAAGCGGTCATCGAGTTAGGTAGTCAGCGGTACCACCCGCGCCGGCTGCAAGCTGTCATTAAACGAACGAACGGCAGGTCTCTGAAATCTGCGGAAGACGCGGGCCTTTTCCAAGTCGACGAAGTGAGCGGCAGGATTGTCCTACAGCAACCTTGAGCGCTACCGCGTGAGCTCCAAGGCCGCACCGGAATGGACGCCCGCTACTACTGGCGCCAAGTCCTTCTTAGCAGAGATCGAAGCGACAACTGAAATTTGACAGCCCGCCATTCGGGTCCGTGCTCGTCGCGAGATCGACCTGCTGAACACCTGCCGTCACGTTGGATGGCCGCAGTTCTTTATGCATGCTCGGACACTGCGCCACCGGCGAGCGGTGCGCGATACAAGGTTGCAGACAAGTGGCCCTTCTCACCTGCGAACGTCAAGAGGCTGCAACGTGGTCTCTGTGCCGCGCTTCCGCCAAAACGCGACATCCGACGCCTAGGCACCCCGGCCGAAGCATGAGCGTGGCCAGGATGGTCGTGACTCGGCGTTTCGGCGTCTCGGCGTTTCGGCGTTTCGGCGTTTGGGCGTCTCGTTTTTTGCGCGGCGAGATCGTGAGGATCAGTTTCCGGTTAAGGAGGGTCGTGCCGGGGAGGTTGCAACTGAGCTTGACCCACGTTCGGGTTCCTGAGTAAGTTCCATCCGAACTAAGGAGGGTCTCAGCGGTGGAAGAGCGGGAACGGCGGATCGGTCTGAACGAGGCGCTGTTCCGTGAAGTGAACGAGCGGCTTGAGGAACTGGCTCAAGGCTTCGCGCATACGCCTGAAAAGCTTGACTTGATCTGCGAGTGCGGCAACGCGAGTTGCGCGAGCCGCATCGAGATGGACCGGGAGGAGTACGAGCAGGTCCGCTCCGATTCGGCCACGTTCGCCATCGTCAAAGGACACGAGGTCCCAGATGTCGAGGAGATCGTGGAGCGACGAGAAGGGTATGACGTGGTGCGCAAGACTGCCGGTGAAGCCGAAGAGGTCGCGGAGGAAACGGACCCGCGCACGTGAGGGTCGAGGGATCGAAAGTTGGGGCCAGGCGCAGAGAGTGTAGGACGCCAGGTGAGCCGCAGTCTCCCCTTTTCCCGAGCGAGACCCCTTCACGCCCAGCCCCACCGGGTAGTTGGACATTTCGGAGGTCGGCTAAACCCGAGACGCCGAAGCTGAGTGTGCTCTGGCTGGTCATCATGGATGGCCGCTGGGGCTGACGGCTTCGTGGATTTACGGGTGCCTCCCGCCGCAAGGGTTAAGCGCCTCTCCAGAGAACGACCCGTCGAGGGGCGACCCCCTGCCCCATCCGGATGCCTCGCCGCAGTCGCGTCCGGCTTGGGTGCCGTCAGGGGGGTCGTCCCTCGCTAGAAAGACTCGCTTCTTTTTGGAATCCCTGCAATCCCGGGATCGGGAGACTCGAGTATCCGTTTCGGTCACCTCGCGTTACCACTTCATAGTGGTAGACGAACCTGGCTCCGAGAAGCCCGAGCCGGACGCACAGAGCGGACCGCTGCTGCCGCAGCCCTCGCCACTGTTTTGGCGGCAGGCGTGGATCAAGTTCCAGCGCGCCCTTGATCCGCTAGCGCTGCCGAAGCCACCGCCACAGCTGCGATGGCACAAAGACAGAACGTCCGACGGCTCACGCCGTCGCCTTCGCGAAAGAGGCTAGACCTGCGAAGCGAGTAAGTACGCTTTGGATTACTGGATATGCGAATGAAGGTCGGAGTCGTCGCAGTGGCCGTCGTGCTCGCGCTGCTCGGGTTCGCCGTCGCGGGAGCAGTAGCGCACGGCGCGGCATCTGGCCACACGGACGCAACGACCGTGACCGAGCCGACCTCGTCGAGCACAACGACGACGTCCACGTCCACAACAACGACGAGTCCGACCACTCCGGGGCCAGGGCTGCCAAGCATCATCCTGCCCGACCCGAAGATCACCCCCGGCAGGTTGAACCCGGGAGTGCGTCAGTCCACGATCAAGAAGACGATCTGCAAGAGCGGCTGGACAAAGACGATTCGCCCGCCTGTCAGCTACACGAACGCGCTCAAGATTCAGCAGATGGTTCTCTACAGGGAAACGGATTCGCCTTCCGAGTACGAGGAGGACCACCTCATGCCACTCGAGCTTGGCGGCGCACCGAAGAACCCCAAGAACCTGTGGCCTGAACCGCACTCGCAGTCGAAGCTGTCAGACCCGCTCGAAACCCAGCTCAAGCAGAAAGTCTGCAAGGGCGTTATGAAGCTCAAGAAGGCGCGTGCCGCAATCCGTCTGTTCAAGAACACGGAGGGTTAGACTCCTGTGCCGCTCCGTCAAGCTTTTCCCCTGCTTCTTAGGCCGTCGTGGCAGCGCAATCCGGGCTCGGGCCGCGGAAATGAAGGCGAACAAGGCTGTTGACGGACCTTCGATTCCGACCTACAAGAAGAAGGCTGCGGCTCGCTATCCAGGGTCCACTCATGAAAGGGGACGACGTGGAAGAGTCGCAGTTCGGGGTCTCATCAACAATCGCCGGTGAAGACGAGTATGTGGAGTTCTGGCCCGCGGGGACTTTGGCGAAGGGCCAGTTCGCCTGTACCGCCTGCGGGAATCGCGTGACCGTCCACAATGTGCTGCCGCGCTGCATGGTGTGCGGCGAGCGGCTCTGGGAACGGGCCGACTGGAGTCCCTTCGCGCGGTCCGAGGCGCCCGGCTAGACGCCGTTGCCGCTGAGTCGCCGCGGCGCTCAGTGGCCGGACCCTCTCGCGGTCTACCCGCGCTTCCGGGGCATCTACGAGCGGCTACGACCTGGTTGAACCGATCGTGACGCAGTGACGAAGAGTGGTAGAGGGGTCAGCGTCAACGGACGGGAGCCGGAAGGCCCGCCGCCCGAAAGGAGGCAGCGATGCAATCCACAGACCGGGTCGAATCGGGCACAGACCGAAAAACCTTTCTGCGCCGGGCGACCGCCGCGGGAGCCGGCCTCGCCGGGCTGGCCGCGTTGCCGGGCATTGCCCGCGCCGACGAAGGCGTCGGCGTCACGCCGGGCGACGTGGAAATCCTGATCGCGGCTGAGATCGCCGAGGCGCTCGCCGTGACGACCTACTCCAACATCATCGACACTGCCCCCTTCTTCCAGCACCTCGCGAGCGACGACCAGGGCTACATCGAGGCTGCGCGACAGGAGGAGATGTCCCACTACCTGCTCGAGCAGAGCGTGAGCGGCAAACCCTCGCCGTTCACGACCTTCTACTACCCGCCAAACATGTTCGCAGACGCGCAAACGAGCCTGAACGTGCTCGTCAGCCTCGAGGACGCGTTCATCGCCGCCTACCTGGTCGGCGTGCGCCAGTTCAGCCACGACAGCCTACGCGTGACCGCCGCCCGGATCATGGGCATCGAGAGCGACCACCGCACCCTCGCCCGGGTGGTCGCGCCCGGCGTCGCCGCCCAAGACGGCGGCCCGATCGAGACCGTCACCGGCATTCAGGGCGTCGCCGAGAGCGTCGACCCGCCCAACAACAACGGCTACGAGCGCACGCTCGGCTGGACGAAGATCAGCCAGGCCGTCACGGCGCTGCTGCCGTTCGCGAGCAAGGACGCCGCAGGGCAAGCAGGCTTCGACACGTCGACGCCGTACCAGTTCAACCCGTTCACACCGACGCTGCCCTCGCCGCTCGGCGAGTTCCACTCCTTCACCGGCTAAGCCCGGATCCGTTCGGGGACGGCTATAAGAGCCGTCCCCGACTACCCCTTCAGGCAACAGCAAAGGATCGCCCCGCCGCGATCCGGTTCATCGCGCGGGCGATGAGTTTTGCCCGTGAGCGGGATCTAACTCCTCGACATGGCAAATCGACCGGAGGAGAGACCATGAGCCTGCCAGACATCGTTTCCCGCGAGGAGTGGCTCGTCGCGCGTAAGCGGCTGCTGGGCCGCGAGAAGGACCTGACGCGTCGCGAGGACGCGCTCAACACGGCACGCCGCGAGCTACCGATGGTGAGGATTGAGAAGGACTACCGGTTCGACGGGCCTCGCGGCAGCGTCGGGCTGATCGACCTGTTCGAGGGCCGGCGCCAGCTCGCCATCCAGCACTTCATGTTCGATCCGCAGTGGGAGGACGGCTGCCCGGGCTGTACGGCGGACGTCGAGGAGCGCTCCGAGGGGCTGCTGGCTCACCTGAAGGCCCGTGCGACGTCGCTGGCGATCGTGTCGAGAGCGCCGCTCGCCAAGCTCGAGACGTACAAGAAGAAGCGGGGCTGGACCATCGACTGGTACTCCTCCTTCGGCAGCGACTTCAACTACGACTTCCACGTGACGCTCGACGCCACAGTGGCCCCGGTGATGCACAACTACCGCGATGCCGACGAGCTCGTCGCAGCAGGTCTCCAGTGGGTGACGCTGAGCGAGAACCATCCCTCGGAGCAGCCGGGGTGGAGCTTCTTCCTGCGCGAAGGCGAAGAGATCTTCCACACCTACTCGACGTTCGGTCGCGGCACCGAGGCGGTCGGAGGCGCGTACGGCATCCTCGACCTCACGGCCCTCGGCCGGCAGGAAGAATGGGAGGAACCTAAGGGCCGCGTCGACAGGCCCGGACCCTCCGTCCCGTTCTTCGAGGACGCCGCGGTACGGGCGTGAAGCTCGCGCACATCTTTGGACTTCCGGTCGAGGAGAGCATCGGGGGACTCGCCCCGCTCATCGGCGTGGGAGGCACCGTCTTGGCGATTCAGGTCAGCGCGCTCAGGCGGCGGCTCAGACGCCGGAACGGGGCGCAAGCGAAGGTCGAGAGGTCGGATCAGATGGCGCTTCTCAGGCCTCGCGGTGTAGCTGAGCCGGCGGGGCCTGCCTTGCGGAGCTTGGGCGGCAGAGCGACACTCGCGGCATGCCCATTTGCGCGAGCTGCGGACAGGACAACCCGGACGTCGCGAAATTCTGTCTGGCGTGCGGCGCGCCGCTCGCTGTGCAGCCGACGACCGAGGAGCGGAAGCTCATCACCGTCCTCTTCACGGACATCGTCGGCTCGACCGCGAAGGCCGAGAACATGGACCCGGAGGACGTCCGCGCGCGGCTCGCGCCTTACTATGTCCGCCTCCGGACAGAGCTGGAGCGCTTCGGAGGCACGGTCGAGAAGTTCATCGGCGACGCTGTGGTCGCGCTGTTCGGCGCACCGGTCGCACACGAGGACGATCCGGAGCGCGCCGTTCGAGCGGCGTTCGCCGTCTGCCGTGCGATCGACGAGCTGAACGCCGAGGACGAGTGGCTGGATTTGCAGGTCCGCGTCGGCGTCAACACGGGCGAAGCGCTCGTCGTCGTCGGCGCGCGCGCAAGTGAGGGCGAGGGCGTCGCCTCTGGTGACGTGATGAACACCGCCGCGCGCATCCAGTCGGCAGCGCCGGTCAACGGCGTTCTCGTCGGCGAACTGACGTACGCGGCGACGCGGGACGCGATCGACTACCTCGACGCCGAGCCGATCGCCGCGAAGGGCAAGTCGGAGCCTGTTCGCGTTTGGGAGGCGGTCGAGGTGAAGGAAGAGGCGCACATGCCCGCGGCCGACGCCGTCACGTTCATCGGCCGCGACCGTGAGGCTAGGGCGCTGACGGAGGTGTGGAGCTCGGCGATCGCCGAGCGCCGACCAGGCCTCGTGACGATCGTCGGCCCGCCTGGAATCGGCAAGAGCCGCCTGCTGGCGGAGTTCGCGCGGCACGCAGGGCAGGAGGGGCGCGTCCATTGGGGGCGATGCCTGCCCTACGGCGAGGGAATCACGTACTGGCCGGTGACGGACGTCGTCAAGTCGGCCGCCGGGATCCTCCAGAGCGACGACCGCGAGACGATCGCGGGCAGGCTCGACGACTTCCTCAAGACGCTTCCAACCGACGACCTCGACGAGCTGCGGACGATCGCCGCGGCACTGTCGAACCTGATCGGCAGCCCGACGACGCCGCACGGCACGTACGCGGCGGCGGAGATCTCGCAGGGCGAGTTGCACTGGGGGATCCGCCGCATGCTGCAGCTGCTCGCGTCACAGGAGCCCACGGCGCTGATTCTCGAGGATCTCCACTGGGCCGAGCCCACGCTGCTCGACCTGATCGCCTACATCATCGCGACCGACGATACCGAGTCACGGCTCGCGATCGTCTGCTCGACGCGGCCCGAACTCGCCGAGACGTCGCCCGGGTTCCTCGGCACGGACGGCCGGCGGCGGACAATCGAGCTCGGCACGCTCGACAGCGAGCAAGCGGCGGCGCTGCTCACCGACCTCCTCGGTGACCCCGCGCTGGTGGAGACGCGCTTCGCATCGTCGCTGATCTCGAACGCAGGGGGAAATCCCCTGTTCCTCGAGGAAACGGTGCGCATGCTGCGCGACCGCGGCCTCGTCGACGCGGAGCGTTGGCGTAGCGAGGAGATGGGCGAGTTACCGGTCCCGACGAGCGTCCAGGGCCTGATCAGCTCGCGGCTCGACCGGCTCGAAGGAGGCGACAAGCAGCTGGCGCACAACGCAGCCGTCGTCGGCGCGGTCTTCTGGGCGGGCGCAGTCGCGCACCTCGGGGCCGACAAAGGGGGGCCGCCGCCCGATCTCCACGCCGGTCTGGAGACGCTCGAGCGCCGCGATTTCGTCCTGCACAGCGACATCTCGACGGTCGCAGGCGAGGACGAGTACGCGTTCAAGCACATCCTGATGCGGGACGTCGCGTACGGACAGGTCCCGAAAGGCCGACGGGCGGAGCTCCACGTCCGCTTCTCCGACTGGGTGACGATCCTGCCGGGAAGCGCCGACGAATTCGTCGAGATCGTCGCCTGGCACCTCGAGCAGGCGTGCCGCCTCTCCCGCGAGGTAGCCCGCAGCCCGATCGATCCGCCGCTACTGCAGGCGGCCGGGGCGCTCGCGAACGCCGCCCGCCGCGCCGAGCGGAGGGAAGGCCTCCACGAAGCAGAGCGCTACTACACGCGGGCGCTCGACGTGCTTCGGGACGAGCATCCTGGAGTGCAGCTCGACCTCCGCCTCCGGCGCGCGGACATCATGATGATGGTCGGCCGGCTCAAGGAGGCGTGCGATGAGCTCGTGGAGGTCGCCGAAGCCGCCTCGCGCTTCGACCGCACGGACGTCGAGTGCGAGGCATTGCTCCTGCTCGGCGACATCGACCAGCGGCAGGGGCGAGCGGCCGAGGCGCACCGCAGGCTCGCCGAGGCGCAGGAGCTCGCGGAGCACACCGGGAACGCCGTTCTCCGGAGCAAGGTGGCGTTCGTGCTAGCCGTGCTCGTCTCTGACTACGAGGGGCAGCCCGACCGTGGCATCGAGATCCTTCGCGGCAGCATCGCCACCGCCCAGGAGATCGACGACCGGCCGCTCATGGCGGAGGGTCATCTCCGACTCGCGGCCGCGCTCATAAACAAGAGCGACTTCGCCGGCACCGAGGCCGAGCTCCACCGCTGCCTCGAGCTCGCTGCCGACCTCGGCAGTCATCGCGTGCAGGCCGAGGCGACGTCTTGGCTCGGCCTGGTCACATACGAACTCGGAAACCCAGCGGAGGGCGAGCGACTCTGCCGCCAGGCCCGGACGTGGTTCGAGCGCACGGCCGACACGTACTTTCAGGTGCAGAACCTCGTCAACGGACTGGCGAGCTTCGCGCTCGCGGGCGGCCGGCCAGAAGAGGCAGAGGCCTATCTACGAGAGGCGGTCCCCGTCGCATTGCAGATCGGCGGCTGGGTTCTCATCGACACGTACCGGCATCTCGTCTATGCGCTCGTCGCGCTCGACCGGATCGACGACGCCAGCGAGATCGTGGCGTTCGCCGCCCGGAACCTCCCCGAGGAGGACGCCTACGCCCGGTCGTCACTCCTTCTCGCCGAGGCAATCGTGGCCACCGCGGCGGGTGAGCAGGCAGCGGCGGCGACGTCGTTCGCCGAGGCGCTTCGGTTGATCGAAGAGCTCGACATCCCTTACGACCTCGCAAAAGCTCGAATGCTCCTCGGACGTTCGCTTCACACGTTCGGCGACGTCACCGGCGCACGGGCCGAGCTAGAGCGAGCGCGTGCGATCTTCGTTCGGATCGGGGCAACGACGCGACGAGACGCGATCGACCGCGAGCTGACGGAGCTCCTGGAGGGGCCGGCTCGCGCCGACCCCTCCACGGTATAGCTCGTCGTCTCGCGCCCAGGCGGAGGGGCCCCTCCCGGAGCCCCTCCTTCGCTTGTCAGACTATGGCGCGAGGCGAGTCCAGCAGCCGTCGACGTTCCAGTGGTGAAGGTGGCGAGTTGTGTGCCGTCGAGCCCGAACTCTTTCACCGTCCCAGTCGCCTCGTCGCCTGCCCAGAAGGCTGCACCGCTTGGATCGAGCGCAAGGGAGAACCACAACGTCCCGCCCGTGCCGTACGACTGAGCCACGGTCCGCGTGTTGTCGAGACGCACGATGGAGCCCGTATCGGCGAGGAGCGCGCTGCCGGACAGGAGCTTGACCGCTTACGCAGCCGCCCCCGGAAGGCCGGATGCGAAGTCGGCTTTGCTCGCTGCGCTCTTCGAGGCAGGGCTGGACGACGCCGCCGCCGGAGAGCCAGCCGCTCCCGCCGCACCGCCACGCTCGCGACCATCGCGGCCGCGACCGTCAGAACCGTGGCGAATTTAAGCCTCCCGGTCATTCCCTCTCCCCTCAAAGAGGGACGGAAGCCGGAAGTCGGCTACTCATGCTGGCTTCCGCCGTTTCGGCTAGACCTGGAAAGCAGTTTTGGAAAGGTGCGCGGACAGAACGCCGCCTGTAGCCATGTTCGACCCTTGGTCGAGGGGCCGACTCACGCCGGCCCCTCGGAGGTGTACGCAGCTATGGCAGGGCGCCGAGCGCGTAAAGCGCGCTCGGCGCTCCTATCTTCCCGAGCATCGCGTTCGCTTTACCCGAGAGCGACGTCCTCTACTTCGTTCGATGCGACGGGCGTCGTTGAGATGACATTCCCCGTGAGGTCAGTCTTTGTGAAGCTGTTGAAGTTGGTTTGGAAATACAGGGATGACCCGTCGGTCTCTACGCCTGTGCAAATCGGTGAAGTCGATGGCGGTGCAGTCGTCGGGACCACCGTAAACGAATTCCCGGCTTCTCCCGTAGCAGAGTTGTATTCGGCGTAGGTGCACGACCCGTCCCCGTCATTGATGAGGAAGTTGCCGTCTGGAAGGATCGCGAAGCCGTCGGCGTCTGGACTGGGTCCGGTGATTGTGATACCCCCACCAATCGGTGCGCCGGTGGTCGGGTCAAGCTTCCATACTTGCAGCGGGCCAGAGGTGCACCGATTGGTGGGGGTATCACAATCACCAGCGGGCCAGAGGTGCCATACCCTGTGAGTGCGTAAAGCGCCCCACCCGCGTACGTGAGGTCTTGAATTCCCCTCGTCGGCGCTGGGTTAGGAAGGACACGCAGGTCGTGCCCGCCAGCCCCGTTGTTGAATGGAGCGACGTGGATGCCGTCGCTTGGGCCGAAGTTGCTGCTGGGGCTGCTGAGTTCGGTGTAGAAGATCACGCCCCCCACGACTGCGACCCCTCTACCGTTCGCGTGGGGGGCGCTGGCGCCGTCCGGGACAAACGAGTTGACGGGCGCCCCAGTCGCCAGGTCATACGTCTGAATCGGTCCGCCGACATCAGCAGCATTGTTACCGACGATTAACCCTTGCCTGTTGGTGCCGTTCGTCGTTGTCGGCGTGCACGTCGAGGTGGTCGAGCTGCAGTTCACAGTCGTGTCGACCGTTGGACCTGTTGTGGTGTTCTGGCTGGTCGTGTTTCCGTCGGTTACCGTCTGATTCGCCGTGCAGTTGCCTGATAGTGACTCGCAGTCGGCCTGCGTGATGTTCGGCTGGGTCTGCCCAGGATTGTCGTTCTGCTGCGTCGAGTGTTGAACGATCGTGAACGTGTTGGCCGAGTTACCGCCGGTCTGGTGGGCGCCGTCCTTGCCCGTCTTCTCGAGCCTGCGCTGACCCTTCGGCCCAGGACCCGCCGTACCGATCGGCCCGTACTGCGTCTGCGTCACCGAAGACGGTGATACGTCGGTGCTTGGAGCGTTGTCGCAGGTGAAGCCGGAAGGCACCGCCGTGTTCACGGCGTCCTCGCACTGGATCTCCGTCTGGTTCGCGTTCGCGGTCAACACGCCGGTGCTTTTCTGGTTGACCGTCGCCAGAATGCCGCCGGCGGGGTTGCTTCCCGCCTGGGAGCTCTGCGTCTGGGAAGTCGAGCCGGACGTCGTGCCCGCGATCGCGGTCAGACTGTTCGTCTGCGTGAACGTCGCGTTGCCGGGGCCCGTCGCAACTCCCAAACCGCCCTGATTCTGCTCGATATCGAGCGAGACGTTCGGCCCGCCGTTCGCGGCGTTCTCGTTCTGGACGATCGGACCCGACGCCGAGGCCGTTGACGTCAACGTCTGAGACTGCGTCAGCCCGGTCGTGTCTACCGGGTTACAGGTGCCGCTGGAGGTCGCGCTTTGATCCGCGTTGTTGGTGCCGCTACCGGCTGTGTCCTGGTTGATCTTGACCGACTGATGAGCCTCCAGCGCCACCTTCGCGCCGGTGCCTTTCTTCCCGCTCATGTTCGTCGATCCGTCCATCGTGATCGCCTGATAGACGCAGGCCGTGTTCGAGTTGGAAGTGCCCGTAGCCTGCTGGGTGATCGAAGCGCTGAACGACGCCGTCTGCGTGGGGCCCGACGTCTTCCCTACGTTCTCGTACACGGCGGCTACGTTGTCGTTGGTTGCGCTCGACTGGCTAATCGAGCACGATTGCCCTAACCCCGTGGTCGATCCCGAGCCGTTCTTGACGCATGCCGCAATGCTCGGTTTCGTCGGCGCCGAGGCAGTCAAAGACCTACCGCTCCTCGGCACGCCTCGCGCACTCAGCTGCACGACGGCGCATCGCCCGCTTGTGCAGAAGAAGGTGTTCTTGCCGCCTGCCCGCGCGATCTGCACGACAGGATGCGCCGTCGACGTACACGCCCAACCCGCCCCTGGGCAATTCGGGCCTGCGTAGTTTCGAGCGCCCCGCTGGATGACAAGGCCGCGCGGATCGACCCCGATCGCGCGCAGATACCGGACCGCGCCGGCCCGGGTGCTCAGGTTCGCCGTCCTCAGCAGCGCGCCGCTGCGTGATGCCGCCGTGCTCATCTTGCCCGCGGTCGCCGCATGGGAGACCGTCGCCGGAGCGCGCGTCGGTGTCGACGTGGCTCCCGCTCCACCAGTCACGATCGCCACGGCAGCCGCCACCGCGACGAGCGTGAAGATCTTTGTCCATCCGAACATGAAGGTCCTCCCCTTTTACGCCATGCCACAGCCTCAGCCGCAGCCGCAGTCCATCGAAAGTGCTGCTCCAGTCTTGCGCTCATGTCCGCGCTTTTCAAGAGCAGGCTGGTTGCCCGGAGCGACCGCCTCGTCAAGGAGCGCGGCCCGTACCTCTGCGTCAGGCGCTCGCGAGCGCCTTCTCTAGTGCCTGCCTCCCACCCTCCAGGACGGCGTTGCCGTGGGCGGGAAGGACGATCTCGATCGGGAGGTCGAGCAGCGGCAGAAGCGCCACACGCGTTCGCTCCCCCTCTGCGTCGAACTTGAACCAGGGGGAGATGCGCAGTCCGCCGTGCTGGTCCCCGAGTACGGCATCGGCGAGGACGACTGCCCGCGCGCCCTCGAGCCAGAGCGCGACCTCGTCCTGGCGCCCGGCGTCGAAGGCGCGCACGCCCTGAGGCTCGCCGCCCAGCCGGGCGTCATATCGCTTCGCCACTTCATCCCGGCTGCGCGCGTGCCAGTGGATCGTCGTGAGAACGACCACGGGCTTCCCAATCGCCTCGATCCGAGCGTCGAGCTCGGGCCACAACGAGTCGGGCACCAGCGGATCGACGAGGACGAGCGCATCCGACGCGACGTGGAGCACGGAGGCGACGCCACCATACGACTCGTCTAGGCCGTCCTCCTCCGGCTTCCACTCGGGGTGCGGGGTCACCCAGCGCGCCAGGCCTGGGCGGAGGTCGTCGATCACGGCTTCTGGGATTTCACAGTCGCGTCACTGTAATGCCGTCAGGAAGACCACAGCCGTCTCCAGGGCCGCCCGCCCCTCAAGTGCGTCTATGCGGGCGTGGGTTCGAGCAGACGCCCGTCCTGCATGCGGATCGAACGGTGAGCCTTCTCCGCGATCTCAACATCGTGGGTGACGAGAATCACTGTGTGTCCCCGCTCCTCCGAGAGCGAGGTCAGCAGGTCGACGACTTCCACACCAGTACGCGAGTCGAGGTTGCCGGTCGGCTCGTCTGCAAGCACCACGCGTGGCTCGGTGGACAACGCGCGTGCGATCGCGACACGCTGCTGTTCTCCGCCCGAGAGTTGCGAGGGAAGGTGGTCGGCACGGTCGCTCAGTCCCACCTCCTGGAGCAGGGCGAGCGATCGGGAACGCATTTCGCCGTCGGGCAGTCCGGTCGGCGCTATCTTCGCTTCGACGTTTTGCAGTGCGTTCAGCGTCGGGATGAGATTGAACGTCTGGAAGACGAAGCCGAACGCGCGCAAGCGGAGGTCTGCGAGGTCGTTGTCGGCGAGCGTGTTCAGGTCGCGGCCCTCGAAGAAGACCTGTCCGGACGTCGAGCGATCGAGCGCCCCCAGGAGTTGCAAGAGAGTCGTCTTGCCGGAACCGCTCGGGCCGACGAGCGCGACGATCTCTCCCTGCTCGATCGTGAGGTCGATGCCGCCGAGCGCGTTGATCGTCGCATCCCCGCGCCGGAAGCTCCGGGTCGCGTTGCGGACGTCATAGAGAAGCTCGCCCCTCATTCCATCTGCCTCAGCGCGTCAGCGGGACGCAGTCGCGCGGCGCGGAGCGCTCCGGCCCCGCCGGCGATCAGTCCTCCGGCGAGCGCGAGCGCGAAACCGAAGAGGAGCAGCGAAACACTCAAAGGTGCCGTCAGGGAAACGGACGTCGACGCCGTCCGAGCGAGCGCCTGGCCCAGGCCGAGTACGTCGTTGCCACCGCCCGCGCCGGTCGTCGAACTCGCCGACAGGCTCGGTCCGAAAGCGCCGATGGCAGCAGCCGCGAGCGCGCCGAGGGCAACGCCTGCGAGGCCGCCGGCAACCCCCGTGGCAAGGCACTCGCCGAGAACCTGTCGGACGACGAGCCGTTGCGACCAGCCCAGTGCCTTCAACGTCCCGATCTCACGAACGCGTTTGCCAATCGATGACAACGTCAACAAGGCGGCAACGAGGAACGCGGCGACGGCCGCGATGATTGCGAGCACGAGCCCCAGGTTGTGCGAGAGGTTCGCCGCGTCCACGAGTGAACCGTTGATCGACGCAGCGACCTGCTTCGCGCTCGCAACCTGCGCGCCCGAACCGAGCGCCTGCTCGATCTCCTTCTGAACGTTGGCGACGGCGGAGCTGCTTGTCGCGCGAACGAGGACGACGTTCGCAAGGCCTGTCTGGCTCGCCAGCTTCTGCAGAAGGGCGAGTGGGATGTAGACATCCGCGGTCTGACCGCCGAGCGGCGGACGTACGAGCCCGACGATCTTCAACGTCGTTCCGTTCAAGTCGAGCGTCGAGCCGAGCTTCAAGGACTTGCGCTTTGCGTACGCGGCCGAGACAAGCGCCTCATGTCCACCGGACTTCGACAAGAAGCGGCCGCTCGACAACTGCGACGGCGTGACGAGCCCGATCGACTGCTGCGCCGGATCGACGCCCCCGATCGTGTACGACGAGCTCTTGATGTTCGTCTGCGGCGGACTGACGAGCTGCCTCAGTGTCTGCCGGGGCGTGGTGATTCGGGCGCGGAACTCGCGCATCCGCGCAGGAAGGCATTTTCGGGCGGCAGGCGAGCTGAAGAAACCCCCGCCGCGTCTGCGTCCGCCCCCGCCAAAGCCCTGGTGCGTGCCCGGTTGTGCGCCGGACTGCGCACCGCCGCCAACGCCGAGCTTCTGGAAGCACGCTTGAATCGCCGCCGCCTCCGCCGCGGTCGGCGGTTTGATCTGGCGCCGGATGTTCAGCTGCTGGCCGCCGGCCTTGATCTTCGCGACGATCTTCGGCACGACGCCCTCCTGGTGGACGCCGGAGAGCACGAGGCCGTTCGAGATGGCCGCAACGCCGGAAAGCGACGCGATCTTCGCCGTCTGCTTCTGGGGAAATGTCAGTTGCGTCCCCGGCAGGAAGAAGTCGTGCACGAAGTGCGTGCCCGGCTTGCCGAGCTTCGAGAGGTCGGTGACAGCAGACTGGTTCGCCTCGATGAGCTGGCCGCCGCCTCCGCGGCGGAAGCCGCCTGTGTCCTGTTGTGGCGACAGCGTCACGGTGAGGTCGGTACCGATCGTCGAGAGGGGGTTGAGCGCAGTCTTTTGCGCCCGATCGAGCCCACGCGCGAGGCCGGTGATCGTGATCACGAGCGCGACGCCGAGAGCGAGCCCGACGAGCGTGAGGATCGTCCGCGTGCGGCGACCGACCAGCTCGCTCCGCAAGTAGCGCAGATAAAACACTGCACCCAGGTAACAGGACTGCCTTAAGACCCAGCTAAGTCTTGACTAAGACTTTCGCTTTCGAACTCCCGTTGAGAACCGGCGGCTCCCGGCCTCGCGGCTCGCCAGAAATGTTTCGTACCTCGCTGACCGGCAACACCGTTTCTTCTCCAGCACCACCTTTACCTAGCGAAGGAGGTCTTGAGAGTGGCGATTCCGGAAACAGGCACGAACGTCTCGGCCCGTGCACGTGTGGCTCCTGAGAACGCTCGTGCGAAAGCGCAGCAAGGATCGGGCTGGTACGCAGTCCTCGCCCGTAGCGGATTGGTGGCCAAAGGCTTCTCGTACGGCATCGTCGGCTTCCTCGCGGCCAAACTTGCGCTCGGGGACGGTGGCAAAGCGACGAGTCGCCAGGGAGCGCTGCAGACGATCGCGCACCAGTCGTACGGCAAGATCTTGCTGATCCTGCTCGCCTGCGGATTCGCGGCTTACGCGCTCTGGCGTTTCGTACAGGCATTCGCCGAGCGTGAACGCGCAGATGGAAAGAAGTGGGCAAAACGTGCGGGCTACATCGGCCGCGGTCTGATCTATGCAGGCTTGACGTTCTCGACGGTCAAGATTCTGCTGGGATCGGGATCACAGTCGCAGAACGAGAAGGCGCACAAGACAACCGCTCTCGTCCTCTCCTGGCCGGCCGGGACGTGGATCGTCGGCGCAGTCGGCGCGGTAATCATCGGTGCCGGCCTCTGGAACCTCTACCGCGGTGTCAGCGGGAACTTCGAGAAGAGATGGCGCACAGGTGAGATGAGCCACACCGCTCGAACGTGGGGGCGTCGCGTCGGAATGCTCGGCCATCTTGCGCGTGCCGTCGTCTTCTCCCTGATCGGAATCTTCGTGATCAAGGCCGCGGTCGACTACAACCCGCGCGATGCGATCGGCATCGACGGGGCGCTGCGGAAGCTCGCGCACGCGAGCTACGGGCCGTACCTCCTGGGTTTGACCGCCGGGGGACTCATTTGTTACGCCCTGTACTGCTTCGTCGACGCGCGCTACCGCGACGTCTCGATGTCAACGTGAGCTCCAGGAGCAATGGTCCTCGCCTCCATCGATGACCGGATCGTCGAGTGGGTCGCAGCTCATCGCTTCGCCCCGTTCAACGGCTTCTTCACCGCACTGGGAACCGTTGAGAAGCTCGGCGCGATCTGGGTCCTGCTCTCCTTCGTGGTCGGCCTGCTCATGCGTCGTGGTGTGTGGGCTGCCGTCGGGCTCGCCGCCCTCACCGCGGCCACGACACTCGCCGCAGACGGCGCGTCGTTCGTCGTCAAGGACCTCGTCCACCGCGCGCGGCCGTTCGAGGCTCACCCGCAGATCCATCCGCTCTACGTCGTGCACTCGAGCTCGTTCCCGGCCGGGCATGCGGCGACGGCTTTCGCGGGTGCAACGTTGCTCTCGTACCTCGCGCCCCGATTGGCGCCGCTCTTCGTCGGACTGGCAGCGGCGATCGGCTTCTCGCGGATCTACGTGGGCGTCCATTACCCGACCGACGTCCTCGCCGGCGCGCTGATCGGCATCGTGGTCGGAGCCGCCGCGATCGGTGTCGTGCTGCTGGTCGAGAAGAAGTGGAAGCCGCGCGCTGTCACGGGTGGTCGGCAGCCGATCCAGGCCTCGTAAACGACGTCTGCACCGGCATCAGGCCTACCATGCAGAGCATGGAGAGCATCGTCTGCCCTGTCTGCGGATTCATCGCCGAGACGACGGATGCGTCCCGGCTCCGCACGGTGTGGGCCGACCATCTGCTCGGGGGCTGCGGCGATGACGTCGCCGCCATCACGACCGCGATGGAGTCCTGCATCGAGCAGAGGCAGGAGCTTTGGCGTTCCGGCAACACGGAGGAAGTTCCCGCGCTGACCGTGACGATCGACCTGCTCTGGGAAGCTCTCCGGTATGCGCGTTTGGCCGAACCTCCCGCGGCCGCGGCCTGACGCCGCCACGGCGGGCGAAACGCTATGAGCACTAACGCCGATCCGAACGATCGGCCGTCGGCGTTCTCGGGGCGAACGGCCTGGGCGCGGAGCGTCCAGACGCCGTTGCGGGAGTTCCTGCGGACCGAAACAGGAGGCGCCGCGGTCCTGCTGGCCGCGACGACCGTGGCGCTCGTCTGGGTGAACGTCGACGCCTCGTCATACGACTCGCTCTGGCGAACGAAGCTTTCGATCGACCTCGGCGGCTCAGGGGTCGCGCTGGATCTTCGCCACTGGGTGAACAGCGGGCTGATGACGTTCTTCTTCTTCGTGGTCGGGCTCGAGGCGCGCCGCGAGGTCGACCTCGGAGAACTGCGCGAGCGGCGCCGTTTCGCCTTGCCGCTCGTGGCCGGGCTCGGCGGGATGGCGGCGGCGGTTGCCATCTACCTCGCCTTCAACGCCGGTCACTCGACTGCGCACGGTTGGGGAATCGCGATGTCGACCGACACGGCCTTCGCGCTGGGCCTGCTCGCGCTCGTCGGGCCGCGCTTTCCCGATCGTCTCCGGGCGTTCATCCTGACGGTCGTCGTGGTCGACGACATCGTCGCGCTCGTCGTCATCGCGACCGTCTACACGAAGACGCTTCACGTCCTTCCACTGCTCGTAGCGATCGCCTTCCTCGGAGCTGTCCTCGTCGCGCGGAGCCTCGGAGTCCGGGCCGGTTTCTCGTGTGCAGTCCTCGGAATAGCCGCCTGGGTGGGCCTGCTCAAGTCCGGGGTCGAGCCGGTCGTGATCGGGCTCGCGATGGGCCTCCTCGTGTACGCCTACCCGGCTTCGCGGTCAAGTCTGGAGCGGGCAACGGAACGGTTCCGCGAGTTCCGTGAGCAACCGACCGCGGAACTGGCACGTGTAGCCGGAGTGGAGCTCAGGTCTGCGACGTCGTTCAACGAACGGCTGCAGCAACTGTTTCACCCCTGGACGAGTTACGCGATCGTGCCGTTGTTCGCGCTCGCGAATGCGGGGATCGCGATCGACGGCGGCTTCCTGACGCGATCGTTCAGCTCGCGCATCACGCTCGGGATCCTGGTCGGCTACGTCGTCGGCAAGCCGGTCGGCATTCTCGGCTGCTCGTGGCTGGTGACGCGCCTGAGCCGGAGGCGCCTGCAGCCGCCGGTGGGCTGGGCGGCAGTCGCCGGCGGCGGCACGATCGCCGGGATCGGCTTCACCGTCGCGCTCCTGATTGCGACCCTCGCCTTCCAGGGGCGCCAACTCGAAGAGGCTAAGCTCGGAATCCTCAGCGCCGCTCTGACCGCGGCGGCCGTCACCTGGCTGTTGTTCCGGGCCACGGCGCTACTGCCTCGGCGCCTGCGGATCCGCGCGCTGCTCGGATCGGCGCAGCCGCTGACCGATCTCTACATCGATGTCGACCCGGAGCGCGACCACGTTCGCGGCGCAATCGACGCCCCGGTCACGGTCGTCGAGTACGGGGACTTCGAGTGCCCCTACTGCGGGCAGGCGGAGCCGGTCGTCCGCGAGCTGATCCGCGGATTCAGCGACGTCCGGTATGTCTGGCGGCACCTCCCGCTGAACGATGTCCATCCCCACGCCCAGCTGGCCGCGGAAGCCGCCGAGGCGGCCGCCGACCAGGACGCCTTCTGGGAGATGCACGATCTGCTGCTCGACAACCAGGACGCGCTCCAAACGGACGACCTGATCGCATACGCCGACCAGCTGGGCCTCGACGTCGAACGGTTCACCGACAGCCTGCGCGAGCACAGCGGCGCAGCGCGCGTCGCCGAAGACATCGACGGCGCAGACCTGAGCGGCGTCTCCGGCACCCCAACCTTCTTCATCAACAGTCGGCGCCAGCACGGCGCCTACGACATCGCCTCTCTTTCGGCAGCCGTCCGGGCGGCCGGAGCGCGGGCGACCCTGGCGAGCACGAGCGCGGGCTGAACAGTCCTGGGTCGGGAACCGAAGGAGCGACGCGGCTCACCTGAATCGGGTACACGAGCGACTCCCACGCGGGGAGGGACGGTAGGGCCGCGCGGGACGACGATGAGAACGTGCTCCGGAAAACCTTCGTCTCGCTTCTCGCCGTCCTCGCAACTCTGGTGGTTGTCCCTTCGGTGCTGGCTGCACTCAACAGCCCGAGCGTTTTCGGCGCGGACTTCACGCACGGGAATGTCGTCACCGGCGGCTGGGCGTCCCCAGAAGGGATCGAGGCCCGACGGCTCCGAGTCGGCGTCCCGGTCGGGCAGTCGGTGACGATCGCGAATCAAGGCTCGCTGCCCGCGGCCTACCGCCTCAGCGCACGCACCGCCGGCGACCCGAGGCTCGTAGCGCGCCTCAGCGTCGTTGCCACGCGGCGCGCAGACGGAGCAACGATTTTCAGCGGCCCTGTGACCAGTTTGCGATCCCTCGACCTCGGCCGCTTCCAGGCAGGGGAGCAAGAGACTCTTCAGCTTCGAGTGGTGCTGACGTCGACCGGGACGAACGCCCGCGACAACGTCTTGCAGGGTCGCGATGCATCCGTCGCATTCACCTGGACGGCGACTCAGGCCTGAGGAGTTGCCCTCAAGCGCCTGCGTCGTTGACGTTGGAGCTCGGAAGAAGCTCGGCGACCTCCGCCGGCGTCTTCCTCGACGTCCCCAGCTCTTGCGCGATTGCTTTGACCTCGCGACGCGAATTACGCGCCGCCGAGCGCAGCAACTCGAACGCCTCCGCGAACGGGAGGCCGAACCGCTCGGCGAGGATGCCGATCGCCCGCTCGACGACGACGCGCGAGTCGAGGGCGGCCTGCAGCTGGCTGACCTTTCGCTCCTGCGCGTCGGCGTAGACGACGAGCCGTTCCATCTCAGCCGCGACCTGTGCAGGCGGCGAATGTCCATCGATGGGGTCAAACTCGTTCGCCACGACGTCCCTTCGCGCCGTTGCGACAAGTGCGGCTGGGGCAACGCCCCGTGCTCGAGGGGAACGGCGTCCGAGACGAGCCCGCCTCTGCTCAACATAGCGTCTTTCCTCCAGCTTTGTGCGACTCGTAACAAATTCTGATAGCTTTGCGCCGCGCCTTGACCTCGCGCGTGGGTTCGCTTTGCGGAACGAGCCGGCCCTCTCACCGGGAATAGACGCAGACAGACGGCACGAGGCTTGCCGGTCGTGTGCTCGGGTCTGCCCGCGACCGGCGGTCCTCGGTCAGACCCGGGCCGGCTTTCTCGCGCTGAAGACGACGAACTCGGTGTCTCCGTCCGGCTCTTTCTCCGTGTAGTCGCCACGGAGTGTGACGTCGATGAAGCCCGTGCGCTCGAGCAGCGCCGTGAGCTCATGGGTGAAGTACAGGGACATTTTCAGCACGTGCTCCTCCCCGGCCAAGTGCTCGCCGTCCCGCCACATGTCGGCGCGCATCTCGAGCGTCACCGACTGGGCCAGCGGGTCGAGCTCGACGATGCGGCTGCGCAATTCGTACTCCGCGCCGTCGGACGCTCGGCGCCGGTCGCCCTCACCCAGTTCCGGCAATGGCGTCGGCAACTTCCGCCGCTCGTCCGCGAGCCAACGGCGCCACATGCCCGCATTGGCATTTGGCACCTCGTTGTCGAGGAGCAGGAGCCCTCCCGGCTCGAGCTGCTCGTAGATCCGTTCGAGGCCAGCGAGGCTCTGCTCGCGATCGGCGCCAACGCCGAAACCACCGCAGACGACGATCGTCCTGTATCTGCGGGGCAGCCGGAGCTCGTGCATCGCCTGTTGAAAGAGGTTCGGTGAGAGACCCTCGGCTTCGGCTCGCCCCCGGCAGAGCGCGAGCATGTCCGGCGAGATGTCACAGCCATCGACGTCCAGTCCCGCGCGAAGATACGGAACGAGGAGCCGGCCGGTCCCGCACGCCAGGTCGAGAGCCGGCTGACCGTCATCCTCGATGAACTTCTGAAAGTACGGGATCTCCGGGCCGTCGACGTTGAACTCCGCCCACCAGCGCGCCACGATCCCGTGATGCCAGGTCTGCGGTTGCTTCTCCGCTGGGCTCATGTCGCGACGAGGCTAGTGCAAGTTTCGCCGAGCTCGCGGGTCTGCTGAAGGAGCCTGGCGCGCTTCGACTGTGGTTGCCGGCCACCGCCGGCTGGAGCCGCGCCGGGCTCTCTACCCCGAGAGGCGGCCGATGAAGATCGTGACCTGCAGGCCCCCGGGAATGTTCGATCCGGCCTTGGGCTGCTGCTCGACCACGAGGCCGTCCTTGCTCTGATCGCTGGTCGGCCGATTGAGCACCGCGACCTTGAAGCCGGCGGCACGGAGGTTCTGAACCGCTGTCGCCTGGTCCTGGCCGACGACGTTCGGCACGGCGGTCGCGGGCTGCGGATTCGGGCCGGTCGAGACCTTGACTCGCACGCGAGAGCCGCGCCGGAGCGTGGTGCCCGGCGAAGGCGACTGGGCCACGACCGTGTTCGCGGGCTGGCTCGAGCGCACGTAGACGACGGTGGGCCGTAGCCCCAGGACATTGAGCCGGCGGAGGGCAGGCGTCTGGGCGAGCGCGACAACCCGAGGCACGCGCACGGGCGCCGTGCTGGTCGTCGTAGTCGTGGTGGTCGTGCCCGTGGTGGCGGTCGTCGTCGTCGTCCCGGTCGTCGTCGTGGACGGACCGGTGCCGGTCGAAATGTTCAGGACGACCTTCGAGCCCTTGTCGACCTGGTTCCCTGCCGGCGGGTTCTGGCCGACCACAGTGCCTACAGGCTTGCTCGATGGAACGTTCTGGAGGTTCGCCTTCAGACCGAGCGTCGTCAACGCGTTGACGGCGGCTCCCTGCGTCTGCCCGACGAGCTTCGGGACGACAACCGGCTTTGCACCGCTGGAAACGGTGAGGTTGACCGTCGTGCCGCTGACGGCCGTGACGCCGGCGACCGGCTGCTGGTTCACCACGATCCCCTTGGGTCGCGTCGACGCGACTCGTTTGACCTGGACCTTGAACCCCTTCGCTTCCAGCTTCTGCACTGCATTCGCCTCCGGCAGGCCCGTCACGTCCGGAACCGCCCCTCGGCCGCTCGAGACGAAGATCGTGACGGACTGGCCCTTGCCGAGTTGCGTGCCGGGGCCGGGCTTCTCGGCGAACACGATGCCGGGCGACCGCTTGCTCGCGGAGGTGCGCGGCAGCGCAGTGAGCCCGCGATCGTGTATCCGAGCCGCGGCCGCGTCTTCGCGGAGGCCGATCACGTTCGGAACGGTCGCCTTATCACTTCCCCGGCTGAGGAAGTACCAGGCCAGCAGGCCTCCCACCACCAGCAGCAGTAGGAGTGCGAGCCACAACCACCAGTAACGCTCGGGCGGCGGGCCTGCAGGGCCTGCAACCTCTTCCTCCGCAACCGCCGCCGCAGGCAGCAAGCGGCGGACCATCTCGTCGATCCGGCCCGCGCGCGCGCGCCGTCCCCGTCCTCGATCGATCCACTGCAACCAAACGGCTTGCTGGTCAGCGGGCAGCGCGAAGAAGCGGTCGCGCGCCTCCGGGACGCGATCGAACGCGGCTGCAACGTCGGGTGGAAGCTCTCGCCGGGTGGCCATCGGAAGTCGTGTTTGCCCCCGGCGCGAGGAATTAACCGTCGACGAGCAATCCCTGCAGCGGACCGAGCAATCGGCGCGACCGGCGAGACACGCCCGGCAGCAGGCACAACCGGTGCGTCGGAGGCAAACCCGCCTGGCGACGTTCGTACTGCTCCTCCGCGATTGGCTTCCAGAGCTCTCCTACGACGCGAACCGGGTCGGCGGAGACTTCCTCTTCCGGGCGCTCGAGATGCTCTGCCCATAAGCGGAGCCTCGTGGCTCGTGCAAGTTCGGCGTCGCAGGTAACGACATTCATCTCGGTGTCGTTGAAGAGGGAGTGCTCGTTGAGGTTCGCCGAGCCGAGTGTCAGCCAACGATCGTCGACGATCCCGATCTTCGCGTGGACGTAGACCGGACACGGACCGCGCTCACCCAGTGCGCGCAACGTGCAGGCAAGCACACGACCTGCCCCGTCGTCCGCTTCGATCAGGTCCGCCAACTGTCCCCGGGTGTCGTCGCGGCCGCTGTTCGGCTTCGCCGGTAGGACGAGCACGAGGCGGAAGTCGTCGGTCGGCGGGTGCACGATCTTGTCCAGGAGGATCTGCACGATCTCGCTCGACCAGAGAAACTGGTTCTCCAGATAGATGAGGCGCTGCGCGGAGCGAAACGCGCGCACGTACGACTCGAGGATGCGGAAATCGCCGCCCCGGACCGTCTCGTAGACGTGCTCGGGCACGGTGCGGACGATCTGCACCTCGACGTCACCGGTCGGCGGCGCGGGGCTCGGTTCGGGAAGCGTGTTGCCGGTGAGGTCATGCCAGCGCTGCGCAAAGTGGGCGGCGACATCCGTCACTGCGGGACCGCGGAGCAGGCAGGCGGCGTCGTGCCAGCCGAGCTCCCCGCGGGCGGGATGGGCGTTCGTGTCGAACCGGTCGCCTGACTCCGTCGTGAGATCGATGCCGCCGACGAACGCGACACCGTCGTCGATCACGGTGATCTTCTCGTGGTGGCAATGCAACGGCCGCTCCTTCGGGTCCGCGACCGCCTCGATCTTCGTGCCCGACGTGAGCGTTTGCAGAGCCCGCGCCACGTCCTTCCGATCGGGACGGAAGAGCGGCAGGGGTGAGCCCGCCCACAGCAGGACCCGCACCGGGATCCGTTCCGCCAGCTCCGCGAGGAGCGTCCGGCATTCCACCCGCGCGGGCTCGCGCACGAGTGCGAAATCGGGTGTCACGAACCAGCCGGCCAGATGGACGTGCGAACGCGCCTTGCGCAGCTCCTCGGTGAGCCGAGGGAGCGCCTGCGCCCCGTCGATCAAGACCTCGACCGAGCACCCCTCCCGCGGCGGGGGCGAAGCCGACGCCCAGAGGCCCAGATCGGGAGGCTCGAGCGCACGCTCCCAGCCGATCCGTCGAAGGCGCCGCGCGTGGTGCGAGCGGACGAGCCGCTCGACGCTCTGGCCAACGGCCTTGTCCACCGCAAGCACGGGATCCATCACAGGCACACTCTCTGCCCATGATGGCCGTTTCTCCAACCCCGCTGATCTGTCTCGATCCGGGCCACGGCACGATCCCGGCGATCGGCCGGCAGACCGAGCCCATCGGCCCTGGCTCCTCGCAACTGAAGATCAAGGACGGTGGGGGCACCGCGGGCGAGGCCCCGGTCGCGCTCGTGATTGCGTTCCGGACGCGTGCGCTGCTCAAGCGAGACGGCTATCGCGTCGCGATGACGCGCACCGGCCCGACATACGCGGGAGGAAACATCGACCGCGCGCGTTTTTGCAACGTGCGACACGCGGCGCTGATGATCCGGATTCACGCGGACGGCGCGACGGACTCGTCGCTGAACGGCGTCAAGACGCTCGTGCCTGCGCTGCACGTCGGCTGGACGGACGACATCTACGCGGCGAGCGTGCGCGCCGCCCGCAAGGTGCAGGCGGCCGTCGCCCGGCAGACCGGGGCGCGCAACCTCGGCCTCGTCCAGCGCTCGGACCTCACGGGCTTCAACTGGGCGAATGTGCCGGCAATCCTCGTCGAGTGCGGGTTCATGACCAACCCCAGGGAACGCCGGCTCCTGCAATCGGCGCCGTATCAGCTGAAGGTCGCGCGTGGTCTCGTCGCAGGCGCGGAAGCGTTCGCGCCGCGCTGACTGATAGTGCCGACTAGGCCGCGCAGTCGGCGCAGGCGCCCGTGAGCACGACTTCGTGCTCCTCGACCGAATAGCCCAGACCGTCGGCGACCTTGTCGATCGCGCGCTCCAGCCGGACGTCGCTGAAGGCCTCGACCTTGCCGCAGTCGCGGCAGACGAGGTGATGATGGTGGTCGCCATCCGGTCGAGCCGGCTCGTAACGCGCAATCCCGTCGCCCGCGTCGATGCGCTTGACGAGCCTCAGGTCTGCGAGCGTTTCCAGGGCTCGGTAGACGGACGCGATCCCGACGGGCCGCCGAGCTCGACGGAGCCTGTCGAAGATCTCCTGCGCGCTCATGCAGCAGTTCTGGCGCCCGAGCAGCTCGACGACGGCCCGCCGTGCGCCCCCGCTCCGAAAGCCCGCATCTTCGAGGGTCTCGAGAGCGTGTGTGGCCCAGATCATGGTCGCAGTGTATCGTCCCGAAGATGTTTTCGAGAATAGTTCTCATTCTTGTCCTGGTTGGAGTCCTCGCGGGCTGCGGGTCGAGCGGGTCCGGCGGCCGGAGATCCGTGGTCGCGGCCTTTTATCCCCTCGCCTACGCCGCCGGGCGCATCGGAGGGCCCACATTCGACGTCCAGAACTTGACGCCGCCCGGCGCTGAGCCGCACGACCTGGAGCTGACGCCCCGCGAAGTCGCGCGGATCGAGGAAGCCGGCGTGGTGCTCTATCTGAGCCACGGCTTCCAGCCGGCCGTCAGCAAGGCGGTCGAGCAGGCGCGCGGTAAGAAGGTCGACATCCTCGCCGGCTTGCCGCTGCACGCGGCCGACGGTGCTGAGGCGGGACTCACCGCGGACCCGCACGTCTGGCTGGATCCAATCCTCTTCGCGCGGGTCGTGACCAGGATCGGCACGGCGCTGAATCGCCCCGTCGGCACGCTCGTCGCCGAGCTGCACAAGCTCGACGGTGAGTATCGGCAAGGGCTGCGCGACTGCAAGCGACACGACATCGTCACTAGCCATGCAGCGTTCGGCTACCTCGCGGCACGCTACGGCCTCGCGCAGGTCTCGATCACCGGGCTCGCGCCGGAGTCCGAGCCGACACCGCAGCGACTCGCGCACGTGATCCAGGTCGTGCGCCGGACACACGCGACCACGGTGTTCTTCGAGCGGCTCGTTTCGCCACGCCTCGCGGAGACAGTGGCGCGAGAGGTCGGGGCTCGCACCGCAGTGCTCGACCCGATCGAGGGTCTGACACCCGACGAGCAGAAGCGCGGCGAGAACTATCTGACGCTGATGCGGCTCAATCTCGCGGCGCTGAGGAAAGCGCTGTCTTGCCGCTAGCGCTTCAGCTGCAGAGCGTCTCGTTCGCCTACGGCCACGCGCCGCCCGTGCTGCGGGATGTCGACCTCGAAGTGCAGCGGGGCGAGTTCGTGGCGATCGCAGGACCGAACGGGGGCGGCAAGACGACGCTCGTCCGCCTGGTGGTCGGATTGGAGGAGCCGACATCGGGACGCGTCGAGCTGTTCGTGCGGAAGGTCGGTTACCTACCGCAGCGGGCTCAGGCCGGAATCGACGCGCCGGTCACGGTGCGCGAGCTCGTCACCACGGGGCGGGCGTCACGGACACGGCTGCTCGGACCGCTGTCGGGCGCCGACAAGGAGGCGGTTCGCCAAGCGATCGACCGCGTCGCCCTCACGCCGCAGGCGGACCGCCGCCTGTCGACGCTCTCCGGCGGCCAGCAGCAGCGCGCCTTCATCGCCAAGGCCCTCGCTGCCGAGCCCGAGCTGCTCGTGCTCGACGAACCGACGACCGGGGTCGACGTCGAGGCGCAGGACACGATCGCGGCGCTCCTGCAGCGGCTCCGCCAAGAGCTCGGAATGACGATCCTCTACGTCTCCCACGAGTTCGGCGCCGTCGAGCGCTTCGTCGAGCGGATCGTGCTCGTCCGCGGCGGCATCGTGTTCGACGGGCCTCCTTCGGACCTGCCCGATGTCTGGCACGACCCCTCGCACGCGCATGCTTGATCTCGAGTTCATGCGGCTGGCGTTCGGCGCGGGGATCGTCGTCGGGCTGCTCGCGCCCGCGGTCGGGTTCTTCCTCGTCCAGCGACGCCTGAGCCTGGTCGGCGACGGGATCGGCCACGTCGCGTTCGCCGGTGTCGCGCTCGGCTATCTGCTCAACCTCCCGCTCGTGTTGACGGCTCTCGTGGTTTCCGTCACTGGGGGACTGTCGATCGAATGGCTCCGTGCGCGGCGGCGAACCGCAGGCGACCAAGCGCTCGCGCTGATCTTCTACACGGGGATTGCCGGCGGCGTGGTGCTCGTCTCGGCGGCTGGGGCACTGAACGTGAACCTCTTCCAGTTCCTCTTCGGCTCGATCTTGACCGTGACTCGAGGAGACCTGGCCTTGATCGCCGCGCTCGGTGCCTGCGCGCTGGCCGCGATCGCGCTGCTCTACCGACCGCTTGTGGCAGTCGTTTTGGACGAGGAAGGCGCGCGCGTCGCAGGCCTCCCGGTCTCTGCGCTGAACGCGCTCACCGTCGGTCTGGCTGCGGTGACGATCGCGCTCTCGATGCGCATCGTCGGGATCCTGCTGATCGCGGCGCTCATGGTGCTACCGGTGATCGCCGCGTCGCGCATCGCCTGGAGCATGCGCTCCACGATCCTGCTCGGCATGGGAATCGGGCTCGGCTCGGTGCTGGCGGGGATCACGGTCGCGTACTACGCCGATCTCCCGCCGGGCGGAACGACCGTCCTCGTCGCCGCTGCGACCGTGCTCGCAGCTGAGTGCTGGTCCGTCGTACGCAGCTGTTTGCAGGCCTGGTGTGGAATTCCGCCGGGCCGGATGACGCACCAGACCTCTAGAGATCGCGCATGCGGTCGACGGTCGCCCGCCCGGCGTCGTGCACGGCGCGACGCCGGGATCCTGGATCGACAGGTGCGGGCTCGGCGAGGTCGATGGTCACCTCTGCGGCCTCGAACTCGTCGCGTTCCTCGACGATCGAGCGTGCTTCCGCAAGCTTGCGCCGCAGTTCGTCTGCACGCGGATCGGGGGCAGCTGGCGCTTCGCGGCGGCGGCGCAGGAACCCGAACAGCGCGAACCCGCCGAGCAACCACGCGAGCGGGCGCCTCATCGCGCCGATGCTACACTGGCCGCCTTCCTGCCTTGCCATCGCGCCTCCCTTTCCCGAGCGGCGCCAGCAGGTGAGGCCGATTCAGACCAGAGGAAGGGAGGTCTCGGGAACAATGGTTGCGTACGAAATTTTGCTCATGCTCGATCCGGACCTGCCCGAAGGGCGGCAGGAAGAGATCATCAAGCGCGCGCGTGAGCTCGTGGAGAAGGCCAACGGGACGTGGGTCCGGCACGACGTCTGGGGACGGCGGCGGCTGGCCTACGAGATCGCCCACAAGGGCGAGGGCTCGTACCACCTTCTGAACTTCGACGCCGACGCGGAGACGCTCGCGGAGCTGTCGCGAATCCTCCGCATCACCGACGGGGTCATGCGTCACCTCGCGGTGCGCCGAGTCGAGGGCACGGCCGGAGCACCGCCTCCCCCGGAGCCGGAACCGGTCGCCCGGTCCGTCCCCGAGCCTGCCTATCCTGAGAACACACGTTCGGAAGAGGAGTAGAAGATGGCCAACATCAATCGCGTCGTGCTCGTCGGGAACCTGACCAAGGACCCGGAGCTGCGGCACACCCCGAGCGGCACCGCTGTGTGCAAGCTGCGGCTCGCCGTCAACACGCGCCAGAAGGATCCCCAGGGCAACTGGGGCGACAAGCCCAACTATTTCGACGTCACGGTCTGGGGCAACCAGGGCGAGAGTTGCGCGCAGTACCTTTCCAAGGGCCGCCCGGTCGGCGTCGACGGGCGCCTCGACTGGCGGGAGTGGGAGGCGCAGGACGGCAGCAAGCGCCAGGCGGTCGAGATCATCGCCGACACGGTGCAGTTCCTCGGCAGCCGCGAAGGCGGTGGCGGCAGCGCAGGTGACGGCGAGCGCCAGTTCGTGCCGGCGGCTGCAACCGCAGGCAACGAGGACTTCACCGCTGCCGCTGACGACGACATTCCCTTCTGATGCCGCCGCGCGGAGGAGGAGAGAAGCGAGACAAGGACCGGCAGCCCGGCCGCAAGCGTCCGGGCCAGTCGTCGGGTCCGATCCGGCGGAAGTCGTGCTTCTTCTGCAAGGACAAGGTCGACGAGATCGACTACAAGAACGTGAACCAGCTGCGCCGTTACATCTCGGAGCGGGGCAAGATCCGCTCGAGGCGGATCAGCGGCGCATGCCGGCGGCACCAGCGCCAGGTGGCCGTCGCTGTGAAGCGTGCACGCGAGATGGCGCTCCTGCCGTACGTCTCAGAGGGCCGGGAGGGCCGCTAGCGCGATGGAGGTCATCCTTCGTTCGGACATCGACAAGGTCGGTCTTCGCGGCGAGGTCGTGAACGTCACGCGCGGCTACGCGCGTAACTTCCTCTTCCCGCGCGGTCTTGCGGACGCGGCGACCCCAGCGCGCGTCGCCGAGGTGCGCAAGGTGGAAGAGCGGCGGGCCAAGAGCGAGTCGAAGACCTTCGAGGACGCGCAATCGGTCGCGGAGCAGCTCGGTCAGGTCGAGCTTCGCTTCGACGTGAAGGCCGGACCCACGGGCTCGTTGTTCGGATCGGTCACGCCGACGGACATCGCGGACCGGCTGTGGGAGAAGCACAAGGTTCGGGTCGACCGGCGCAAGATCGGCGGCGAAGCGCTCAAACGAATCGGGCGCTTCCAGGTGCCGATCGAGCTGTTCCAGGACGTGACCGTCGAGGTGCGAACACTCGTGGTGCCCGAAGGCGGCGAGTTGCCGCCCGAGGAGGAGCTCGAAGTGCTGGCCGCCGCCGAAGAGGCCGAGCAGGCACCGGCTGCGGAGCCGGAGAAGCACGAGTTGACGCTCGACGAGCTCGATGCGGCCGCCGCCGCCCAGGATGCTCAGCTCATCGCGGCCGGCGAGCTGCAGCCGTCACGCGCAGATGTCGAAGGCGAGCTCCAAGAAGACGAGTTCGACCGCGCGGTCGACGCCGGCGCCACCGAAGAGCAGAGCTAAGCCTCCAGATCCCATACGGAGCGGCGAGGGTGCTGCCTTGGAACGGCGGTCGACTCGTGTCCACAATCTTGACCCTGTGTACAAGCGGCGTGCAGACATTTCTGTGGACAGCCTGGGTACAACCTTTAACAGGCCTTTCCACTGCCTGTGGACTTGCCGACGAAGTTCCCGCTCGTAGCGGCCGAACCATCAACAGGCTCCGTCCGAACAGTATGGGAACATGTGTTCTTTTCCGCTGCAAATAGCTCGAAAAGGCCATGTCGAGAACCCACCTTCCCACAGATGGAAACCCGCGCAGTGGGGTGGTTCACTCCGACCGAGTGACACCTGTCGCCCAGCTCGCTGAAGCCGCTCCGATCGCGCCACCCCAGAACCTCGAGGCGGAGGAGTCCGTCCTCGGGGCGATGCTGCTCTCCCCGGGCGCGATCGGGGCGGTAAGCGAGGTCCTCGACGCCTCCGACTTCTACCGGGAGAGCCACGCGAAGATCTACCGCGCGGGCCTGGCGCTCTACGCGAAGGGTGAGCCGGTCGACGCGATCACGCTCGTCGACGAGCTCGAGGAACGCGGCGAGCTCGAAGCCGTGGGCGGGCGCGTCCGAATGCACGAGCTCGCGGCACTCGTGCCGGCGACCGCAAATGCGGCGCACTACGCGCGCATCGTCCGCGAGATGGCGACGCTGCGCGGACTGATCTCCGCGGGACAACAGATCGCCCAGCTCGGCTGGGACCGGCCCGGCGAGACCCAGATCCTCGTCGATCGTGCCGAGCAGGTCGTCTTCGACCTTTCGCAGAGCCGGGTCTCCACGGAGTTCAGTCACATCGAAGAGTTGCTGAAGGAGAGCTTCGAGCGGATTACCGCCCTGTACGAAGCGGGTGCCGATGTCACCGGCGTCCCCTCGGGCTTCCGCGATCTCGATCGGCTCACCTCCGGCTTTCAGCCCGGGAACCTCGTCATCATCGCCGCGCGTCCGAGCATGGGGAAGTCCGCGCTCGGCCTGTGCGTGGCGGCGAACCTCGCGCTACGGCACGAGATTCCAGTGGCGCTGTTCACCCTCGAAATGTCGAAGTCGGAGGTGACGCAGCGACTCCTGTGCAGCGAGGCGAAGGTCGAGTCGCAGCGGCTGCGCACCGGCAAACTCGCGCAGGACGACTGGCCCCGCCTCGTCGCGGCCGGCGACAAGTTGATGAAGGCGCCGATCTACGTCGACGACACGGGGTCGATCACGATGATGGAGATTCGTTCCAAGGCGCGGCGGCTGAAGACGCGCGAGCCGAACCTCGGGCTGATCATCGTCGACTACCTGCAGCTAATGACCTCTGGAACGACTGCGGAGAACCGCGTGCAGGAGGTCTCGCAGATCTCGCGCAACCTCAAGGTGCTCGCGCGCGATCTCGACGTGCCGATCCTCGCGATGTCGCAGCTCTCTCGCGCGGTCGAGCAGCGACACGACAAGCGTCCGATCCTCTCCGACCTGAGAGAAAGCGGATCGATAGAACAGGACGCCGACCTCGTGATGTTCGTCTACCGCGACGAGTACTACAACGAAGAGAGCGATCAGCAAGGACTGGCAGAGATCATTCTCTCCAAGCACCGCAACGGCCCGACCGGCGTCGAGAAGCTGTCGTTCCTCAAGCGCTACGCGAAGTTCGCGGACCTGGCGGCCGGTTGATGGCCTCCTGGGCAGTCGTCGGTGAACAGGTCGTCTGGGTCTCACACTTGGCGACGGCTTTCACGGTCGTGTGCGAGCGTTGCGCCGACAACGGGGAGAGCTTCCCGTCCGTCCAGGGGACGCTCTCGCTCGAGCATGTCCGTGGGCACATGATGTGCCCGCGCGGTCACGAGATCCGCGTCGAGCGCGACGGGCGCTAGCCGAAGGTAGCCACGACGACGGCAAAGGCGACGTAGAGCGCAACGATTGCGACGCCTTCGCGTCTCGTGAGCCCGCCGCCGAAGGCGAGCGCGACCGCGACAACGGTCATGCCGACCATCCAGAGCGCCGCAAAGGTCTCGAGCCCCGACGCCGAGCCGAGGCCGAGAATCAGTGCCGGCACGCAGAGGCCGACGAGGATGTTCGCGTTGTTCGAGTTGAGCGCCTCGCTCACGCAGGCAGCGCCGCGGCCGTGACGCGCAAGCCGGACCGCGGCGATGAGATTCGGGATGCTCGTGAGCGCCGCGAGGACCAGCGCCCCGATCACGATGTCCGAGACCTCGAAGCGGTTGCCGACCGACTGGGCGGCCGCGACCATCCCGTAGGCGCCGCCAACGACAGCGGCCAGAGCCGGAATGATGGCCAGTGCGTCCAGGGTCGTCGCCGGTGGGCTGAACTCGTCGCGGCGTGCATCCTGCTGTTCCTCAGCAACGGCTTCACGTAGTGGGGCGGGGAGTCGCGAACGTGTCCGTTCGTCGAGCGCCGAGAGGACGACATAAGGCGAGAGGACGACCAAGACGAGGATGAGCCCGGCCAGGCCCGGCAGAACATCCATGGCCACAAGGCCGCCGACGACAGAGACGAGGATCGCGACGCCTCCGTTCAGCAGCAAGCCATGGCGATGGATGCGCACCGGGCCCGCGATCAGCGCCGACACCCCGAGCAGAGCCGCCAGGTTGAAGACGTTCGAGCCCACCACCACGCCGACGCCGGTCTCCTCGTGGCCGGCGACAACTGCAGCGACCGCCGAGGCGATCTCCGGCGCATCCGCTCCGAGGGCCGTCACCATCCCGAGCAGCGCTTCCGAGAAGCCGAGCCGTTCCCCGAGCCGGTCGAGCTCACGGGCGAGCACGACGCTTGCCGCCACCGTGAGCAAGAAGGAGGCAGCGAGCAGAAGAAGCGCAACGGGCGCCGACACGGCGTCTGACCCTAGCCGCCTGCTCTGGCACACTCGGACCCATGCCGGCGACCGTGATCGTCGGGGCGCAGTGGGGAGACGAAGGCAAAGGCAAGATCGTCGACCTGCTTGCCCTCGACTCCGACTTCGTCTGCCGCTACCAGGGCGGCCCCAACGCCGGGCACACGATCGTGGTCGACGGCGAGACGTTCAAGATCCGCCAGATCCCGAGCGGCGTCCTGCGCGGGAAGATCTGCGTCATCGGCGCCGGCTGCGTCGTCGATCCCCAGGTGTTTCTCGCCGAGGTCGACGAGCTCGAGTCCCGCGGAGTCTCGACCGGCGTCGTGCATCTCTCCGGCGAGGCGCATCTGATCATGCCGTGGCACGTGGCGATCGACCAGGCGAGTGAACGACGCCTCGGCAAGCTGCAGATTGGCACGACGAAGCGCGGCATCGGCCCCTGCTACGCGGACAAGGCCGCGCGGCTCGGCATCCGCGTCCAGGATCTCCTCGAGCCGAAGATCTTGCGCCAGAAGATCGAGGTCGCGCTCGCCGAGAAGAACGTGTGGCTGGAGCGCGTCTACGGCGTCCCGCCGCTCGACCTCGAAGAGATCGCGGGACAGCTCGAGGCATTCGCGCAGCGGATCCGCCCTTACGTTTCGGACACCTCGCTGCTCGTCGACCGAGCGCTGCACGAAGGACGTGACGTGCTGCTCGAGGGCGCCCAGGGGACACTGCTCGATCTCGACCACGGCACGTATCCATTCGTCACGTCTTCGAGTACCGTCGCCGCCAACGCGGCGACGGGGATCGGCATCGGCCCGAACCGGATCGACCGCGTGATCGGCGTCGCGAAGGCCTACGTGACGCGCGTCGGGGAGGGACCCTTCCCGACAGAGATCGAAGGCGCCGATCAAGAGCGCGTGCGTGAGCTCGGCGGCGAGTTCGGGACGGTCACCGGGCGCGAACGCCGTTGCGGCTGGCTCGATCTCGTCGCGCTCCGTTATGCCGTGCGGCTGAACGGGATCACGTCGCTCGCCTTGACGAAGCTCGACGTCCTCTCGCACTTCGCCGAGCTGCCCGTTTGCGTCGCGTACCGCTTGCGCGACGGCACCGAGACGTACGAGTTTCCCGCCCACCAGAGTGACTTCCATCACTGCCGTCCGGTCTACGAAACGCTCCCTGGCTGGCAGGAGCCGCTGACCGCCGAGCTGCCGCAGGCAGCACGTGCGTACGTCGCGTTCGTCGAGCAGGCGCTCGGAGTCGAGATCTCGCTCGTCGGCACCGGCGCCGAGCGCGAGAGCGTCGTCGCGCTGCGATAGCTAGCCGGCGCGACCCTTCACGGCCCACGCAGTCGCGCTGAGGCTGAAGGCGCCGTCGGGATCGCCGAGTCGACGTCGACATTCCTCTCGCAGCAGTCCGCGACGATCGGGATCGAGCGACGAGCAGTACGCCCCGCCGGGACCGACCCCGCTCGTGAACGGTTCCCAGTAGTCGTCGAAGTCGCGATACGAGGACTCGACGACGAGCGTCTCGGCTTCCACCGCCTCGAGCCCTGCATGGAGCCAGAGCTCTTGCAGCTCACTCGGATTGTGGAGACGCATCGTGCGCGCCTGGTCCGGCGCTTCTGGGTCGAGGGCGAGCGCGGCATCCCAGAAGGTCCGCAGCATCGTCATCCCGGCGGAGTAATCCCATGTGCACGCGGCAGCCGTGCCGCCCGGGCGGACGACCCGTCGCATCTCACCGACGCCTGCATCCGGGTCGGACATGAAGTTCACGACCAGCTGCGCAAGTGCTGCGTCGAACGTGTGGTCGGGCCACGGCAGCGACTCCGCCCCGCCGACCCGAACGTCCGCATCCTGCAAGCGCTCTGCAGTCGCAGCCGCGAATTGCTCGGACGGATCGATCGCGCTGACGTGCTCCGCGCCGACGTGCGCACTGAGCGCTTCGCTCAGCGATCCTGGCCCGCAGCCGACATCGAGCACGCTTTCACCCGGCTGCACGCCTGCGAACGCAATCAGAAGTGGAGCGAGCCGGTCCGCATAGCGGCCCATGTAGGCGTCGTAGGCCTCACGGCTCGTCGCGAACGTCACAGCGTCGGCAGCGTGAGCTCGTATGCCAGGCGCTGCTGTCCCTGCCGCGGCTCCTCGCCGCCCGGAACCGGGACGAAGCCCGCGGACTCGTAGAGACGGCGCGCCGCGACCATCCCTTCCGCCGTGTCGAGCCTGACGGCCCTCGCGCCGTTCGCGCGAGCCCAATCGAGAGCCGTCGCGAGTAGCCGCCTGCCGAGACCGCGGCCGCGGTGCGCCGAACGCAGGTACATCCGCTTGAGCTTGTAGGTGCCGTCACCGAGGTCGCGAAGGGCCACGGAGCCTGCCACTTCTCCGTCGGCGAGCGCGATCCACACTCCGACGTAGGTTCCCAGGGGGTCGTCGAGGTCGCCGTCGAGCTCGGGATCCTGCTCGAAGCCGAATTCTCGCAACGTCTCCGCGACGAGCGCTGCGAAGCCCTCGGCGTGTGTCGCCTCGAACGGCACGATCTCGATCGTGAGGCGCTCGAGATCCGAATGGTCGTTGACGTTTACGCGACGCGCCATCGCCCGCGCAGCCTAGTCCCTCCTCGCCCACGCCCCCACCCGGGTGGGGTGAATCGCCCACCACCCTCGCGGTCGACGCTACCGACGGAACGCGCACATGACTGCGCCGATTCTGCGTCGATTTCCACCGTCTTGGCGTGCCGGACGACTGGCCTTACGGCGCCGCGCGGTCCTCGATCAAGAACTCGTAGAGCTCGCGGTAGTTCTCGATCGCCGTCTCGATGTCCTCCGGATCGACCTCTTTGCCCTGATCGAAGGCCCGGGCGATCTCGTGGGCCGCGAGGAAATCGGCGACGACGTCACGGTCGTCGCCCTCCCGCGCGACCAGGTCATCGATTGCGTAGCCGCGAGCCTCGAGCATCTGCGCGATCAGACGGTCGAGCTCCGGCAGCGCTTCGCCCGGTGACGTCTGCACGTCGTCGTCGAATTGCTGCCACCAACTTTCCCAGAGGTGCTTGTCGAGGCCGGGCTCGAGCATTCGTCTCCTACCTTCGCAATGGGAGAGGCTTTCAAACCCGTCAAGCCCGCTCGCTACAGTCCTCGTGTGAAGGTGCTCCTGGTCGGCTCGGGCGGACGCGAGCACGCGCTCGCCTGGAAGCTCAGCCAAGCCCCGGACCTCGAGGAGCTCCACGCCGCCCCTGGCAACCCGGGCATCGCCATCCTCGGCCGCTGTCATCCCGTGCGGGCCGAGGACGGCGAAGGCCTCCTGACACTGGCACGCTCGCTCGAGGCGGATCTCGTGGTCGTCGGCCCCGAAGCGCCGCTCGTGGCCGGCGTCTCGGACGAGCTCCGCTACGCCGGAGTGCCCGTCTTCGGCCCGAGCTCGGGGGCGGCTCGCATCGAGGGCTCGAAGTCCTTCGCGAAGGACGTCATGCGGGCTGCAGGCGTGCCGATTGCGGAGTCGCTGTCCGTCGCGCGGCCGCCCTGCGTGATCAAGGCGGACGGGCTCGCGGCGGGCAAGGGCGTGTTCGTCTGTCACGACCAGGCCGAGCTGGACGTCGCGTTGCTCGCGGCGACGTCGTTCGGCGAATCCATCGTGATCGAGGAGCTGCTCGAGGGCGAGGAGATCTCGGTCTTTGCACTTTGCGACGGCGCGCGGGCACTGCCGCTCCCGGTCGTGCAGGACTTCAAGCGTGTCGACGACGGAGACAGCGGGCCCAACACGGGCGGCATGGGCTCGTACTCGCCCGTGGCCGCGTTTGACAGGGCCGAGATCGAGGAGATCCTCGACACCGTTCATCGCCCCGTGCTCGACGAGCTCGCAGCGCGTGGCACCCCGTTCGTCGGCGTTCTCTTCGCGGGGCTGATGCTCACCGACGACGGACCTCGGGTTCTCGAGTTCAACTGCCGTTTCGGGGATCCGGAAACGCAGTCGCTCCTTCCCCGTGTCGACGGCGACCTCCTCGGAGCGCTCACAGCGGCGGCGGCCGGCGATCTATCCGCCGTCGACCTCGAAGTGTCCGATTCCGCCGCGGTCACGATCGTCCTTGCGGCAGGCGAATACCCAGCGGGGAACGACGTCGGCTCCCCGATCGCCGGGATCGAAGCTGCCGAACGGACCGGCGCGCTGGTCTTCCATGCCGGCACAGCGCTCAAAGGAGAACAGGTCGTGACGAACGGCGGCAGGATTCTCGGCGTCACGTCGACCGGGAGCACCGTCGCCGCTGCGCGAGAACAGGCGTACGCAGCGTGCGAGCACATCTCTTTCGCCGGCATGCGCTATCGGAGGGACATCGCGTCGTTGGCCCATGTCTAGCCCCGTGGTGGGCATCGTCGTCGGCTCCGAATCGGACCGGCCGCGCATGCAGGCCGCGGTTGACGAGCTGGAGGCACGGGGCATTGCGCACGAATTCGAGGTTCGCTCGGCACACCGGCAACCCGACGCGGTCGCCGAATACGGACGCACCGCCCGCGAACGCGGCCTGCGCGTCCTCATCGCCGGCGCCGGGCTGGCTGCCGCCTTGCCGGGCGTGCTCGCGGCTCACACCGACCTGCCCGTGATCGGCGTCCCGCTTCGCTCCTCGCTGAGCGTGCTCGACGGGCTCGACGCGCTCCTCTCGATCGCCCAGATGCCCCCCGGTGTGCCCGTCGCCTGCGTCGGGGTCGACAATGCGAAGAACGCGGCCGTTCTGGCCGCTCGGATTCTCGGACCGACCGGCTCACTAGAATCGACCCAGTGATTCCGCGCTACTCCCGTCCGGCAATGACCGGGATCTGGTCGGAGGAAAGCAAGTTCGCGCGGTGGCTCGAAGTCGAGTTCGCGGCACTCGACGGCTGGGCCGAGCTCGGCGCGATCCCGGCGGGCGACGTCGACGCGATTCGCGCGCAGGCACGCGCACCTTCACCCGCCCGGGTGGCCGAGATCGAACAGGTGACGGATCACGACACGGCCGCGTTCGTCGACGCCGTCGCGGAGATGCTCGGGCCGGAAGGACGATGGCTTCACTACGGACTGACGTCGTCGGACGTGGTCGACACGGCGCTCTCGCTGCAGATCCAGGCTGCCGGACGCTTGATCGTCGAAGGCATCGACGATGCGTTCGCCGCCGTCGTCGCACGCGCGGAAGAGCACCGTCACACCGTCTGCGTCGGCCGATCTCACGGCGTGCATGCCGAGCCGACGACGTTCGGCTGGAAGCTCGCCGGCTGGGCATTCGAGCTCGACCGCACGCGGGCTCGCGTCGCGCGTGCGCTCGAGGCGAATCGCGTCGGACAGCTGTCCGGAACGGTCGGGACCTATGCCCAGGTCGATCCCGAGGTCGAGCGCGTTGCCTGCGAGCGGCTCGGGCTCGAGCCCGAACCGGTCTCGACGCAGGTCATCGCCCGCGACCGCCATGCCGAGCTGCTCTCCGCGCTTGCGCTTGCCGCCACGTCGCTCGAGCGCTTTGCCACCGAGATCCGGCATCTGGCGCGCACCGAGGTCCGCGAGGTCGAAGAGCCCTTCGGCAAGGGGATGAAGGGCTCGTCGGCGATGCCGCACAAACGGAACCCGAAGGTCGCGGAACGTATCTGCGGCCTCGCGCGCGTCGTGCGCGCAAATGCGCTCGTCGGGCTGGAGAACGTACCTCTCTGGCACGAACGAGACATCTCCCAGTCGTCCGCGGAGCGCATCGTGATCCCGGACTCGTTCCTCGCCCTCGACTACATGCTCGACCGCTTCACCTGGATCGTGAGGGGGCTGGTCGTGTTTCCCGAGCGCATGCTGCGCAATCTGGAGGAGAGTCACGGGCTCGTCTTCAGCCACCGCCTCCTCCTCGCACTCGTGGAGGTGGGTCTTCCGCGTGATGACGCCTATCGGCTGGTCCAGCGGCACGCGATGCGCGCCTGGGAAGAGGAGACGGACTTCGGCCAACTCGTCCGAGCCGATCCCGAGATTGCCGGGCGCGTGGATCTCGACGCCGTCTTCGACCTCCCCGCAACGGTCCGGCACGTCGACACCGTCTTCGACCGTCTGCACGCCCTCGTCCAGAAGGAGGTACCAGTCCATGCCTGAGGCCGCGCTTCACGTAGGGAGCGGGAAGGTTCGAGAGCTCTACTCCCTCGACGACGAGCGCTTGCTCCTCGTCGCAAGCGACCGCATCTCGACGTTCGACGTCGTGCTGCCGACGGACATCCCGGACAAGGGTCGTGTCCTGACGGCGCTGTCTGGCTTCTGGTTCGCACGGACGCACGAGATCTGCGCCAACCACCTGCTGAATCTCCGCTCGGACGGACGCTCCACCGAGTGCCGCCGGCTCGAGATGTTGCCGATCGAGTGCGTGGTCCGCGGGTATCTCGCAGGATCCGGGTGGAAGGACTACACCGCAACGGGCGCGGTCTGCGGCCACGCCCTACCCACGGGCCTCGCCGAGTCCGCCGAGCTGCCGGAGCCGATCTTCACGCCCGCAACGAAGGCGACCGGCGGGCACGACGAGAACATCGATCGTGAGGAGGCGGCCGCCCTGGTCGGTGCCGACATGTTCGCGGACGTCGAGCGAGTCTCGATCGCCCTCTACCGACATGCCGTCGAGCACGCCCGCCGGCGCGGAATCATCATCGCCGACACGAAGTTCGAGTTCGGTCTCGACGAGGAGGGACGCCTCGTCCTGGGCGACGAGGCTCTGACCCCGGATTCGTCGCGCTTCTGGCCCGCCGACGAGTACGCGCCCGGCGGCTCCCAGCCGTCCTTCGACAAGCAGTTCGTCCGTGATTACTGCGAGACGCTCGGCTGGGACAAGACCGCGCCCGGCCCGGAGCTCCCCGACGGCGTCGTCTCCGGCACGCGGGCACGTTATGTCGAAGCGTTCGAGCGGCTGACGGGCATGGTCTTCGCCGATTACGTCGCCGATCCGCAGGTAGTGCTGCGATGAAGGCCACCGTTCTCGTTCGCCCGAAGCACGGCATCCTCGATCCGCAGGGACAGGCGGTCGAGTCGTCGCTGCGCCAGCTCGGCTTTGCGGTGGGCGAGGCGCGTGTCGGCCGGGTGGTCGATCTCGAGGTCGATTCCAACGATCCGGTGGGTGCGCGCGCAGAAGTCGAGCGCATGTGCGAGCAACTGCTCGCGAACCCGCTGATCGAGAGCTACGAGATCGAGTTCGCGGAGACGCCGAGTGACTAGCCCGCAGCCGCGCATCGGCGTGCTGCGCTTCCCCGGCGCATGCGACGACCGCGACGCGCTCTGGGCACTGGCTGCACTCGATGCGGAGGCCGTGTTCGTCTGGCACAGCGAGACGGAGTTGCCGGACCTCGACGCGGTGGTGCTCCCAGGCGGGTTCTCCTACGGCGATTATCTGCGCTGTGGCGCGATCGCCCGCTTCGCGCCCGCCATGAAAGCTGTCGCAGAGTTCGCGGCAGAAGGCGGGCTCGTGCTCGGAATCTGCAACGGCTTCCAGATCCTGTGCGAGGCGGGCCTGCTGCCTGGCGTCTTGCGCCGCAACGAATCGCTCTCCTTCGTGTGCCGCGACGTCGCGCTCGTCGTCGAACGAACGGACACGCCGTTCACCTCTCGCTGTGCCGACGGGGAGCGACTCACGATTCCGGTGAAGCACGGCGAAGGCTGCTGGTTTGCCGACGACGGCCTCTACGCAGAGCTGGAAGCGAACCGCCAGGTCGTGCTTCGGTACGCCGAGCCGGTCAACGGCTCTCGAAATGACGTTGCGGGCGTCGTCAACGAGCGTGGGAATGTGATGGGCCTGATGCCGCACCCCGAGCACGCAATGGATCCGCTGCTCGGCTCGGCGGACGGCGCTCTCATTCTCTCCTCGCTCGTCGAGGCCGCGCGCGACCGCGTTCTCGCCGGCGTCTAGGAACCGTCTCCGTAGCCGAAAGCCGCGGCGAGCTCCGGGTGTTCCGCCAGCGCCGCACGCAGCCGCTCGAGGTCGCGAAGCCGCAGAGTGACCGGGCCACGCCGGGCCACGCCGCCCGTCGTATAGGCGAAGCGGACGAAGCGCTCGCCCTTCTCCGTCTCGAGGAGCTGCACCACGGACGCGAATCGTTTCTCGCCCGCGCGCTGCGGAAGTGTCAGCTGCTCGACGGTACGGGCTGGGCCCCACGGCGTCGCGGTCGTCTTCGTGCGTTTCTTCGTCCCTGTCGCCATGACAGGCAACGTAGCCGGCAACCTGTCACGCATGTGCTGCGAGTGCCTGCCGCATGTGCGACAACTTGCTGCGAGGGTCTCGCCAGGAGAAAGCGCTACTTGCCGCTGCGGTCGATCAACTCGATCCGGTAGCCGTCCGGATCGCGGACGAAGCAAAGGCGCGAGCCGCCTTCGCGAACGCGATACGGCTCGCGCTCCGGCTCGATCCCTTGCTTGTGCAAGCGCGAGAGCGTTTCGTCGAGATCGTCGACGGCGATCGCGATGTGCCCATACGCGTCGCCCATGTCGTACGTGCGTCCATCGTGGTTGAACGTGAGCTCGAGGACACTCTCGTTGTCGCCCATGGAGAAGAAGTAGTTGGTCGCCTCGACCTCGCCGTCGCGGACGATGTCCATGTCCCTGCTGAACGCGAATCCGAGCGCCTCGTAGAAGGAACGGCTCTTCTCCGGATCCGTGATGCGGTACATCGTGTGGAGGTATTCGGCCATGACCGTGATCCTAAGCTACGGCTCCGCAACTGCTTCAGGGGTGCCCCCCGTTGCCAGGATGGAGCCCGCGAGCACGAGCGAGAAGCCGATCACCATGCCGACGGTCAGCGGCTCGTTCAGCAGCGTTACGCCGAGCACCGCCGCAACCGCCGGATTCACGTAGGTGATCACGGTCGCGCGCAGCGGTCCCACCTCCCTGATCAGCGCGAAGAAGATCAGGAACGCTGCCGCCGAGCAGACGACCGCGAGCCCGACGATCGACTCGACCACGTGCGCGGACGGGAACTCGGCGGGCCAGTTGACGGCAGCGAGAGGTGCGTAGAAGAGCGCGGACAGGGTCAGCGAGGCGGCGACGATCCCGAGGGCGGGCAACGCGACCATCCGGCGCGCGAGGATGAGTGGGCCGATGGCGTAGCAGACCGCCACCAGAGAGACCTCGCCGAGCGCCACGGGATCGATCTGCCCGACGTCGAGACCGACGATCGCGCCGACCCCGACGATGCCGACGAGGAGACCGAGCCAGCGGCGGGCGCCGAGTCGTGTACCTTCGCCGCTCAGCGTCACGATCAGGGCGCCGACCAGCGGCACGGCTGCGAGTAGGAGCCCCGTCAGCGAGCTCGTCAGTTTGGTCTCCGCACGGCCGAGCAACAGCCAGGGCAATGCCACCTCGATTGCCGTGTAGGCGAGCAGCGGTCGCCAGCGATCGACCAGCGAACGCAGTTCCCCGCGCCGGGCCGCCAATGGTAGAAGCAGCGCCGCAGCGATCCCCGTCCTCAGGAAGACCATCGTGACGGGCGCGAGCTCCCGCACCGCCACGCGGATCATCAGGTACGGGATCCCCCAGATGATGCACATCGCTGCGAACAGCAGCGCGCCACGACGGCTCAAGGAGAATCGAAGGTAACGGTCAGCTTCGCGATCTTCCCGTCTCGCGGCGTCACGAGCATTCTTCCGGCCTGCTTTGCCGGCTCGCGCAACCAGCCGTAGCGCGCAATGACCTCGTCGCCGTTCTCCTCCGTCCCGAAGATCACGACCTCGTCGTCCGGCGGCTGGGCCTCGTAGGCCGCTGCGATCGACTCTCGGCCATCGAAGGGCCCGACCGGAACGCCCTCGAATGCAAGTTGCGCGTCCTCGGTGAACCATTCGCCGAGCGGCTGCCAATCTTCTGTACGCACGCACTCGTTGTGCACCATCACGTAGTCGTGCAGGAGTCCGAGGGCGGCGGGCAGCTCGAGATCATCTCGCACGAGCGCGTAGAGCACGCCGTCGAGCCACTTGCCGTCACGCCAGTACGCCTTGCGGCGTACGCCCTCACGCGCGAAGCCGACGCGCTCCGCATGCCGTTGCGCCCGCTCGTTGAAACCGTAGATCTCGAGCTGGAGGCGGTGGTAACCGAGGTCACGCACGAGGTGCTGCTGCAGCATCCGCGCGGCCTCGTCGGAGATCCGCTGACCTCGGTGGTCCGGATGAACGGCCAACCGTTCGAGGTGTGCGATCCGCGACCGCCGGTTCTCGACCTCGAATCCCATCACGCCTCCGCGCACCCCGTCGACCTCGATCACGAAACGGCCGTAGGACGTCGGATCTCCCTCCGACCGTTCGATCTCGGCCGCGAGGGCATCACGCTCACGAGCAGCCCGACCGCCGAGAAATGGCTGGACGTCCGGATGACTCACGAGCTCGACGAGAAAGTCGAGGTCCTCGGTCCGAGCCCGGCGAACAGTGATCTGCCGACCGCTCACAGGGCAAGAAACGTACCCGGAGCCCGTCGTGTGCCCCGGGTAGACTGCTGCCCTTGACGCAGGTCGCTCCGGAACAGCCGCTCCACCGTGCGCTGGGGCTGACCGACGAGGAGCTCGACCGCATTCGCGAACTGCTCGGCCGCGACCCGAACGACTTCGAGCTTGCCGTCTTCTCTCTTCTCTGGTCCGAGCATTGCGGCTACAAGCATTCTGCCCTTCTGCTGCAGCGGCTTCCCTCCCAAGGTGAACGCGTCTTGCAGGGGCCCGGTGAGAACGCCGGCGTGATCGATCTCGGGGATGGCGACGCGGTCGCCTTCAAGGTCGAGTCGCACAACCATCCGTCGGCGGTCGAGCCGTTCCAGGGCGCCGCGACCGGCGTCGGCGGGATCCTGCGCGACATCGTCGCCATGGGGGCGCGGCCGATCGCGCTGCTCGACGGCCTTCGTTTCGCAGAACCGGATCATCATTTCAGCCGCGCGGTTGCCGGCATCGGCCATTACGGCAATAGCGTCGGAGTCGCGACCGTGGGCGGCGAGGCGGTCTTCGACGAGGCGTACCGCGACAACTGCCTCGTCAACGCGATGTGCGTCGGCCTGCTGCCGGCAGATCGAGTGACGCGCGCGCGCGCGACCGCGATCGGCGCGCATGTCGTCCTCTACGGCGCGACGACCGGCCGCGATGGGATCGGGGGCGCCTCCGTGCTCGCGAGCGCGGAGCTGGGCGAGGAGGCCGGGGACAAGCGCCCCTCCGTACAGGTCGGCGATCCGTTCACGGGCAAGAAGCTGATCGAGGCCTCACTCGAGCTCGTCGAAGGTGGGCTCGTCGAGTCGCTGCAGGACTGCGGCGCTGCCGGGCTCGCATCGTCCCTCGCAGAGATGGCCCGAGACGGCGCTGGAATCGACGTCCACCTCGACCGCGTCCCCCTGCGCGAGACCGGGATGGAGCCCTGGGAGATCATGATCTCGGAATCGCAGGAGCGGATGGTCGCCGTCGTCCGGCCGCAGATGCTCGAGGCCGTTCAACGCGTCTGCGCGCAGTGGGAGCTCGCCTGCACGCCGATCGGGGACGTCAGTGACACCGGCGAGCTGCGCGCCTTCTACCAGGACGAGCTCGTCGGCGCGATTCCGGCAGACCTCTTGACCGACGCGTGTCCCCGCTACGAAGTCGAGACCGAGCCTCACTCCTTGGAAAACGTTGAGCCTTCCCAGCACAACAATTCGCCGAAGGCATGGATCCACGAGCAGTACGACCAGCTGGTCGGCTCACGCACGGTGCGGCGCCCCGGGCTCGATGCGGCTGTGCTGCGGCTCCGCCCCTCGTTGCGCGGGCTCGCGGTTTCGTTGCAGGGACCGCCTCCGGGCGAGCGCGATCCGTTCCGGGCCGGTGTGCTCGCCGTCCTCGGCGCGGCTCGCAATGTCGCGTGCGCCGGAGGTGAGCCGCTCGCCCTGACCGACTGCCTCAACTTCGGCAACCCGGAGAAGCCTGCGATCGCGTGGGAGCTCGAACAGGCGATCGCAGGCATCTCTCGGGCGGCCGACGCACTCGGCGTTCCGGTCGTCTCGGGCAACGTGTCCCTCTACAACGACACGGACGGGCGCTCGATCCCGCCCACCCCGGTCGTCGGCTGCGTCGGGCTCGTGCCGGACGTGCGCTTCCTTCCCGGGGCGTGGCGAAGCGGCGATGTCGTGCTCGTGGCGACGGCGCCCGGAGAGCTCGACCTGGCAGCCGAGGCGGCACTCGTCCGCTTCGTCTGGAAGGCTGCCCCGGTGCTGACGCTCGCGCATGACGTGTCGGACGGCGGCCTGACCGAGACGCTGCGCGAAGCCGAGGAGTACTCCGGCCTCGGGGCGGACCTCGAGCTGCCGCAGGCAGCACCCGGCGGCCAGATCGTGCTCGCCTGCGCGTCCGAGGACGTAGAGCGGCTCGGCTCCAAAGGGCTGCAACGAATCGGCGTCGTGCGTTAGATGTGCGGCCTATTCGGAGTCCGGTCGCCTGAGCGCGACGTCGCACGGCTCACCTACTTCGGCCTGTTCGCGCTCCAACATCGCGGCCAGGAGTCGGCCGGGATCGCCGTCTCCGACGAAGGCCGCCTCACCGCATTACGAGACATGGGGCTCGTGACGCAGGTCTTCGACGAGCAGAAGCTGCGGGGACTACGCGGTGACCTCGCGATCGGGCACACCCGCTACTCGACGACGGGATCGTCGCAATGGTGGAACGCGCAGCCGCTGGTGCAGCACGGCAGCGCGCGCACGATCGCCCTCGGCCACAACGGCAACGTCACGAACGCTGCCGAGCTCCGGGAGGAACTGGCCGATCGCGGCCATCGTCCCGCCACAACGGCAGACACGGAGGTGATCGCCGCGCTGATCGCCAACGATCCCGCTCCGCTGGCCGACGCCGTTGCGAATGCCATGCAGAAGCTGGACGGCGCGTTTTCCGTCGTTGCGCTCTCCGAGGGAAAGTTGATCGCCTTCCGCGACCCGCGCGGGATGCGTCCGCTCTGCCTCGGCCGGCTCGATCACGACTGGGTGGTCGCCTCCGAGACGTGCGCGCTCGACCTCGTCGGCGCCGAGCTGGAGCGGGAGATCCGCCCGGGCGAACTGATGGTGATCGACGAGCGAGTCGAAGCGCGCCAGGTCGTGCCGCAGGACAAGGACGGCGCGCTGTGCATCTTCGAGGTCTTCTATCTCGCCCGGCCCGATTCGCGGCTTCAGGGCGTCGAGGTGCACGCTTCACGCGTGCGCATGGGTGAACGGCTCGCCGAAGAGTCACCCGTCGAGGCGGATCTCGTCCTGCCTATCCCCGACTCGGGCACTCCTGCGGCGATCGGTTTTTCCCGCGCAGCGAACATCCCGTTCAGCGAAGGACTGATCAAGAACCGCTACGTCGGCCGCACCTTCATCCAGCCGGACCAGGGCTTGCGCGAGCAGGGCGTCAGGCTCAAGTTCAACCCGCTGGCCGAGGTTGCAGGGAAGCGCGTCGTCGTCGTGGACGACTCGATCGTTCGCGGCAACACGACACGGCAGATCGTCCAGATGCTCTTCGACGCCGGAGCCGCCGAGGTGCACGTTCGGATCTCGTCGCCGCCGGTGATCTCGCAGTGTTACTACGGCATCGACTTCGCCGACTCCGACGAGCTGATCGCCGCGAACAAGACGGTCGACGAAGTGCGCGAATACATCGGCGCGACCTCCCTGGCCTACATCTCGCTCGAAGGCCTGCAGGCGTCGACGCGCCGCCCGGAGTCACAGTTCTGCCGGGCTTGCCTCACGCGGGACTACCCGACGGCAATCCCGCGCGACGCAGCGAAGCTTCAATTCGAAGATCGCGTCGGCGCGCCGGTGCCCGCGTCGAGCGTTCCCTGACCCAGATCGGGTGTTGAGACGGATGCGCGGGCCAAGCCCGCGCATCCTTTATGCGGCGCCGCCGAGTCGGCGCCTTGTCTAGTTAACGCTCGAGGACGCGGCTCGCCTTGGCGATGCCGCGCGAGATCAAATACGCGCCGGTCGCCCACTTGAAGAAGTCGACCCAGGCGGGCGCGTTCACGGCAGCGTCCGCGAGCGTGACGATCGTGACGATGAATGTCGCAACGATGTAAACGGCGAGCTCTGCGTTCCCCGGCGTCGGCATGAGCGCCGACAGGTTGAAGTTGACGTTGGGCCCCGGGCTTCCGTACGCGCCTCCCGGCTGCTGCGGAGTCGTGGGCTGCTCCGGAGGAGTGGTCGACATCTAGCTCCTTTCCTCAGGCCGCAAAGAGGCCTGGTAAATGGACGATCTCGAGCTTGAGACCGTCGGGATCGTAAAAGAATGTCGCGTAGTAGCCCGGGACGTACGCGTACTCCTGCGGCTCGTTCTCGATCTCGACGCCCTGGGTGCGCACCCAGGCCGCGCGGTCGTCGACCTGGCCGCGCGAATCCGCCTCGAACGCGAGGTGGTGGATGCCGACGCGATACCGGTTGTGGGGCTCGGAGTCGGACTGCGCCTCGCGCAGACCGATCGCCGTTCCGGGGCCGCCGATGTACCAGATCGTCTCGCCGCGCTCGCCCTCGACCTCGCTGACGCGGTGGTAGCCGAGCGGCCCGAGGAGACCGGTGTAGAAGGGCAAGCTGCGCTCGATCGAGGAGACGACGAGGTCGACATGATGAACGCCGGCTGAGCGCACGGGCGGAGCCGTCTGACTTCAGCGTGGCGGCGTGAGTTCCTTCGCGCGCCCGTACCGAACCGCACGCTTCACGGTGCGTGGGTCGAGCCCGCGCTCCAGCAGCCGCTGGCGGAGCTCGCCTTCACCCGCCATCCGCAGAAAGAGCCAGGCGAGCGCGACGAGCGTCACGATCGACCCTTCGATCATCATGACGGCGCCGGCAAGACCCTGATCCTCGAGCGGCGAAAGGCCCCAGAGCCTCTGGCGGTGCTCGTAGACGGCATAGAAGGTCGCGCCTGCCCAGAAGAAGATGTTTCCGAGCACCGTCTCGATGGCGCGCACGACGGCGATGTAAGCGATCTTCGCGCCCGTCCCGAACCATTCCGGCGCAGGCAGCGTCTCCAGCACGGGCAGCCACATGATCGCCCCGCCCGTGAAGAAGCAGAGATGCTCGAGCGCATGAACCGAGTCGTGCCGAACGGCCGCGTCGTACAGGTACGGAAGGTGCCAGGCATAGAGGTTGATCGCCCACAACGGCAACGCGACGAACGGATGAGCGAGAAAGCGCAGTCGATGCAGGAAGGCAAGGGCCGGCCGGAGGATCGGCCCGGTGAGACCGGCAAGGAGCGCGAGTGGCGCGAGGTCTCCAAGCAGGACGTGCTGGAGCATGTGGAAGCTGAAGAGCTGCTCGCCCAGCGCGTGCAGTGGACTGACGAGTGCGCCGAAGAGGATCGCGATCCCGGTTCCGAAGAGTGCGATCCGCCAGCCGGGTACCGCGGTCCCGCGGGCGCGTAGCGTCCAGACCCGCCGGGCATACAAGACTGCCAGCAGCATGGTCGGCACCACCTGAAGCGGGTCGAAAGTCCAGCTGGTGTCGACGGGCAAATGGGCGAGCACGGCTCTAGTCTGCCTTCGTGCAGCTGTTCCATTACCACCTGGTGACGAGCAAGGTGCGCGAGGTCGAGGCGCGCTACCTCGGCAAGCTCGGCTTCAGCCTCGTCGCCAGGCACGGCCGGATCGAGGAGGACGCAACCTCGTTCGAGTCAGGGCACGGCTGGGAAGAGCTCGACCGGATCGGCTTCAAGCTGCGATTGTCCGAGCTCGAGCGGGGCGCCGTGAACGTCGTCGTGCAGCCGGGCCAATGGGAGCTGCCTCGCATCGATCATCTCGGCTTCGCACTCGACGAGGACGACTTCGTGGCGACAATCGCGCGCGCCGAGCTGCGCGAGCTGCGCGTGCAGGAGCACGGCGGCAGGCGTACGTTCGTCACGACGAACGCGGGCTACCGCCTGGAGCTGCACCCACCGCGCGAGTGGCTCGATGACTTTCTCGCCGGCGGCTCCGATCTCAAGCTGGCGGAACTGCAGCTGCGGGCAGACGACCCGGAGCTGAAGGCGGCGGCGCTCGGCGAGTTGCTCGAGGCGCCGTATACGAGGGACACGGTGACGATCGGCGAGACGATCGTGCGCTTCCTTCCCGATGGGCCGCAGGGCCGTCCACAGTTGCACGCAGAGCTGTTCGTTTGAGCCTTCACAGCGGCTGACACTGTCCAAAACTGCGAATTGACGCGCTGCGTCGCCGGCCGGATGCTTGGGCGAGTTCCTGACCCTCGACAAGGACGGTGCACGTGCGGCTGAGATTTCGAAGACGGTGGGTGGTCGCAGCGGCGGCGATCGCGGCGCTCTCCCTCACACTCGCCTCTGCAGCAGGGGCCGAGTCGTACATCTACTGGTGGCAACGGAACATGACTCCGAGCGACCGCGGTACCGACAGCCTGACTGCTCGCAACCACACCTATAACGAGCTCTACTTCGGAGCGAACGCCGGCTGGAAGAGTGAGGTGTGGGAAGTCACACCTGCCGGCTATCGCCATTTCGACAAATGGTGCGCCGGCAATTGCTTCAACGCGCACCCCGGCTACTACTACACGTACGCGTACTGCGCGAACCGCGACGGCAGCACTCACTTCGTCTACGAGTGCAAGGACCAGTGGTAGCCGTGAGGAACCGACGCGTTCAATTCGGAGCGGCCATGCTGGCCGCAGCGGCGACCGCCGGGCTGATCACGCAGCTCGGCCTGGGCGGTAGCGGCAAGGTGCAGATCGGCAACGGCTCGGTGTCCGCCCTCGCACAGGCCGCCCGTGCGGCCGACTCGTTGCCTCGGAGCGTTCTCGAGTATCCCTTCGCCGAGCGGAACTTCTCCTCTCCGAACGGTGGCGGCTCACGGCTCCTTCAGACACAGGGGAGCCTGAGGCTGTACGGCGTCCCCGGCAAGGAGGGGATGCTGTGCCTCGTCGAGGTCGACACGGCCGCCGAGACTGCGGGCGGCGCCTGTGCCGATCGCAGCGTCCTTCGCACTGGCAGCATCTACATGGCCGACATCCGGGAGGACGGGTCGCGACTGGTCGTCGGGCTCGTCGGGGACGGTCACACGTACGCGGAGGCCGACGGCAGGCGGACGCCCGTCGAGAACAACGCCTTCGTCCTGGACGGTGTGGAGGGCCGAGACTTCACAGTCGGATCGGCCGCGGCGAGCCAGCACATCGACATCGGAGGCTGACGCCGGTCGCGGCTCTAGACTTGGCCCCCTGACGAGCAAGCCGAAGACGTATCAGGGGGCCGGCGTCTCGCTCGCCACGGCCGAGTCGATCGTCGAGCGCCTGCGGATCGCAACCGAGTCCACGGGCGCTCGAGCGTTCGGCGGCTTCGCAGGGCTCTACCCGCTGGACGAGCATCGGCTCCTAGCCGCTTCGATGGACAGCGTCGGCTCGAAGCTGATGTTCGCACGGCGCGCCGGCCGCCTGCACGGCGCCGGCATGGATCTCGCGGCCCACTGCATCAACGACGTCCTCTGCACCGGAGCCGACCCGCTGTTCCTGCTCGACTACGTCGCCGCGAACCACATCGACGAGGCGCAAGTCGTAGAGCTCGTCGAGGGCGCCGCGGAAGTCTGCCGCGCGGCCGGCTGCATGCTGATCGGGGGCGAGACGGCCGAGCTGCCCGGCATCTACCAGGAATCCGAGCTCGACTTCGCCGCAACGTGCGTCGGCCTCGTCGAGCGCGATCGCGTGATCGACGGGTCCCGCTGCGAGCCCGGCGACCAGGTCCTCGGCTTTGCCTCCAGCGGACTGCATACGAACGGGTTCTCGCTCGTGCGCGCGCTCGTCGGCGAGGGCGACTTCGACGCCGACCTGCTGCTGGCCCCACACACGCTCTATCTCGACGCGACCCGCAGCCTGAGGGAGCATGCCGACGTGCGCGCGCTCGCGCACGTCACGGGAGGCGGCCTCAGCGGAAATCTCTCCCGCGTCTTGCCGGACGGCCTGACGGCACGGATCGACTGGGAATCCTGGGAGCGGCCACCCGTCTTCGAATGGCTCGCCGAGCAGGGAATCGAGGAGGACGAGCTTCGCCGCGTGTTCAACGTCGGCATCGGGATGTGCGCCGTCGTGCCGGAGGCCCCCGCGGATGCGCTCGTGATCGGCGAGCTCGCGTGATCGGCGTCCTCGCCTCCGGCGAGGGAACGAACCTGCAGGCACTCATCGATGCGGGCCTGCCGATCGCGGCCGTGGCATCCAACCGCACGGATGCCGGCGCGCTCGCGCGCGCAGAGGCGGCTGGGATACCGAACCGCGTCTTCGAGCAGGACGCCTATCCCGACCGCGCTGCGAGAGACCGGGAGCTGGCCGACTGGCTCCAGCTGCGCGGCGTCGACTTCGTCGTGCTGGCCGGCTACATGCACCTGCTCACGCCGGTGTTTCTCGACCGCTTCCGTGATCGGATCGTCAACGTCCATCCGTCGCTGCTGCCGCAGTTCCCCGGTGGACGGGCAATCGCGGACGCGCTGGCCGCCGGAGTGGAGCTGACAGGCGTCACTGTCCACTTCGTCGATGAAGGGCTCGACACGGGTGCCGTCATCCGTCAAGAGCCCGTGGCGGTCGAGCCGCGTGCGACCCTGATAGAACGGATCCACGCCGTTGAACACCGAATCCTCCCGGAGGTGGTGAGAGAGCTTTGCGCGCGCTGATCTCCGTCTACGACAAGACCGGCCTGGAGGAGTTCGCGCGCGGGCTGGCGGATGTCGGCTTCGAACTGGTCGCCAGCGGCGGCACCGCAGACTTCCTCGAGAACGAGGTCGGGCTCGATGTCACGCGGGTGGAGGAGCTCACAGGGGTGGCCGAGATGCTCGGCGGCCGGGTGAAGACTCTCCATCCCAGCATCCACGCGGCGATCCTCGCGCGCCGCGATCACGCCGACGACGTCACGACGCTCGACGACCATGACATCCAGCCGTTCGACATCGTCTGCGTCAACCTCTATCCCTTCAGCGAGGTCGCCGGCCGCTACGGCGTGCGGGAGGAAGAGGCGGTCGAGATGATCGACGTCGGCGGACCGTCGATGCTGCGCGGCGCGGCGAAGAACTTCGCGCACGTCGCCCCGGTGTGCCGGCCGGAGCGGTACGGGCCGGTCCTGGCCGAGCTGCAGAAGAAGGGTGACATCTCGCTCGAGACGCGACGGGCGCTAGCCGCGGAGGCTTTCGCGACAACGGCCGCGTACGAGGCCGCGATCGCACACTGGTTCGGAGACGTCGAGGCATTTCCAGAGACGCTCGTAACCGCGTTCACGAAGGTGACGGACCTGCGTTACGGCGAAAACCCGCACCAGCGAGGCGCCTATTACGCAGAACAGGGAGCGCGGGTGCATCTCCTCTCTCGGGTCGAGCACCTGCATGGGAAGGAACTGTCGCTGATCAACCTGCTCGACCTCTCTGCGGCCCGCCTGCTGCTCCGCGAGTTCGCGCTGCCGGCCTGCGCGATCATCAAGCATGCGAATCCGTGCGGCGTCGCGGTCGCCGGCACGATCGAGAAGGCTTACGAGCGCGCTCTGGCGTCGGACCCGGTCTCAGCCTTCGGAATGGTCTGTGCTGTGAACAGGCCCGTGACCGCCGAGCTCGGCGAAGCGCTCGCCGAGCGGTTCGTCGATGTGCTGTTCGCACCGGACTACGACGAACGCGCGCTCGAGGCGCTGCAGCGGAAGGAGGCGATCAGGATTCTGCGCGATCGCGAGCGTCGTGGTTTCCCGCGGGGCGAGCGCGACTTCAAGCGAGTCCTCGGCGGCCTGCTCGTTCAGGACCGCGACTGGGACGTCGACGACCGCGAGGCCATGGAGGTCGCGTGCGGCGAGCCGAACGAGTCCTGCTGGGGTGACCTCGTGTTCGCCTGGCGGGTATGCAAGCACGTGGGCTCGAACGCGATCGTCCTGGCGAAAGATCTCGCGACGATCGGGATCGGCGGCGGTCAGACGAGCCGCGTCGACTCGGTGAAGATCGCACTCGAGAAGGCGCAGGAGCACGGTCACGACGTGCGCGGCGCCGCGCTTGCTTCCGATGCGTTCTTCCCGTTCCCCGACGGTCCGCAGGCCGCCCTCGACGCGGGCGTGACAGGGATCATCCAGCCGGGCGGAGCCAAGCGGGACGCCGAGGTGACCGAGGCGGTCCGTGCCGCCGGCGCCACGATGGTGCTCACCGGCCGCCGCCACTTCCGGCATTGACGACCTGACCTAGAGCTCTGCCGGAGGCGCGATGCGGTAGACGCAGGGCCCGACCTGTCTCGAGATACCTATGAAGATCGGGAGAAAGTCCTCTTGCGCGCGTGCGTTCTCCAGCGGTCCTCCGTGGAGCGGCTCGTAGCCGGCGTCGTGGATGAGCTGCTCGACGATTTCGCGGCCTTCCTCGTCCCCGGTCCAGATGTTGCCGGGCTTCGCCCGCGCCTTGCCCAGCTCGCCGAACTGGTTCGCGAAATTCACGTTGAACGATTTCGCCGTCGGCCCGTTGGTTCTCGACTTCACGAACTCGGCATTCGACTGAAACCCCGAGGGACGATCGGCGCCGAAGAGATTGGTCGCGTCGATGGCCGTCTTGCCTTGAAGCCCTTGCACGTTGTCGAGTGCAGCTTCGATCGCACCGCCCGGCACCGCAACCAGGACGGCCTCAACCTCCGAGACGTCTCCGCCGTCCCTGCCAATCCGGGTCACCTCGTGTCCGGCCTTCTCCCAGAGATCGGCGAGCCCGCCGCCGATGTTTCCCCGTCCGATCACCGCGATCCTCATTCTCGCTCCCTTCGTCGTTGCGTACACCAACGGGACGGCCGAGAGAGTATCCCCGCGGCCCACTGACCCAGCCCCTGGAAGTACGCTTCCCCGGCGATGGCGCGCGACTACCCCACTGTCCTCGAGCTTGTCGGCAACACGCCGATCGTCCGCCTCGATTCGGTCGGGCGCGGCGTCGACCCGCAGCTGCTCGCCAAGCTTGAATACGTCAATCCCGGCGGCTCGGTGAAGGACCGGATCGGTCTGGCCATGATCGAGAAAGCCGAGGCTGAAGGAAAGCTCGAGCCGAGCGGCACGATCGTCGAGCCGACGTCCGGCAACACCGGCGTCGGGCTTGCGATCGCGGCGGCGAAGAAGGGCTACCGCTGCATCTTCGTCATGCCGGACAAGATGAGCCAGGAGAAGATCTCGATGCTGCGCGCCTACGGTGCGGAGGTGGTGATCTGTCCGACGGCGGTCCCTCCCGACTCGCCCGAGTCGTACTACTCCGTCTCGGACCGCCTGGCAGAAGAGATCCCCGGCGGCTTCAAGCCGGACCAGTACTCGAACATGTCGAACCCGGAGGCCCACTACCTTCACACCGGTCCGGAGATCTTCGAACAGACCGGCGGCGAGATCGACGCAATCGTCATCTCCGTCGGCACCGGCGGGACGATCTCGGGCGTCGGCCGCTACTTCAAGGAGCACAAACCGGACGTTCTGATCGTCGGCGCAGATCCTGAGGGGTCGGTCTACACCGCGCAGGAAGAGCGCGACGTCCACCCGTATCTCGTGGAGGGAATCGGCAAGGACACGTGGCCGAAGACGATGGATCCTTCGGTCGTGGACGAGTGGGTGCGCGTGTCCGACCGCCATTCGTTCCTGACCGCGCGCCGGCTGGCCCGCGAAGAGGGACTGCTGGTCGGCGGCTCCGGCGGAACGACCGTCTGGGCTGCGCTCGAGATCGCGAAAAGCTTCGGGCGGGAGTCGAAGATCCTGACGATGATTCCCGACTCGGGCCGCTCCTACATGTCGAAGTTCTACGACGACAACTGGATGCTCGAGCATGGCTTTGCGGAGCGGCGTCTTCCGGCTCCAACGGTCTCGGAGCTCCTGCGGTCGAAGCGCCTCGAGGAGATCGACGTGCCGGCGCTGATCACGATTGCAGCGCACCAGAAGGTCGGCGAGGCAATCGACGTGATGCAGCGTTACTCGATCTCGCAGCTTCCGGTGGTACGGGACGGAGACGTGCAGTCCCTTGCCGATGTGATCGGGTCGCTTCAGGATCGCGATCTTCTCGACCGGGTGTTCAAGAATCCCGACGCGCTCCACGAGGACGTGGCCACCGCGATGCAGCCTCCGCTCGCCGCGGTCGAGAGCGACGTCACGCTCGACGAGGTGTTCGCGACGCTGACGGGACGGACGAACGCCCTCGTCATCGCGAGCAAGGGAAAGCCGATCGGCGTCCTGACTCGCTCGGACCTCCTCGACTATCTGGCCCACCAGCGTGGCTAGCATGAGAAGCGTGCCGACTCAGCCGCTCCAGTCCCTTCTCGAGCACGCGTTCCCGGACGCGACCGAGCTGCGCGTCGAGGACCGCACCGGCGGCGGCGACCATTTTCAGGTGACGGTCTCGAGCCCGCGCTTCACCGGGCTGTCCCTGCTCGACCAGCACCGGCTCGTGAACGAGGCGCTCGCCGAGCCGCTCCGAGACGGCACCATTCACGAACTGCGAATCAAGACGAAAGGAAGCGAATGAGCGAGCTGCGCCAGCGAATCCAGGATGTGATCGAGAACGAGCCCGTCGCCGTGTTCATGAAGGGAACGCCGCAGTTCATCATGTGCGGCAACTCCGATCGTGCATTGCGGGCTCTCCGCGAAGCCGGCGCTCCGGTGACGGGCGTCGACGTGCTCGCGGATCCGGCAATCCGGCAGGAGCTGTCGGAGATCTCAGGCTGGCCGACGATTCCACAGGTCTTCGTGAAAGGCGAGCTGATCGGCGGAGCCGACATCACCGAGGAGCTCGCCGCCAGTGGCGAGCTGACCTGCGTTCTCGAGGAGAAGCTCGGCCCCGACTACAGGGACTCGGCCGGTGAGCGTTCCGTTTCTCTCCTCACGCCCGCGTAGCGGAAGCCGATCGGGCGGATCGCTCCGGCAGCGATGAGACCGGCCTCGAGCGACTCGGTCGCGGGCCCCTCGAGCCAGCGGTAGAAGTACGGACGCCATTCGAAGTGCCGCTCGTCGTAGCGCGCGTCGATCTCGGCTCGCAACGTTTCGTAGGGGTGGGGATCGGAATGGCGTGCGCGCCACTCCGACAGCTGGGGCGGCCCCTTGGGCTCGCGTCCGGCGGCAACGAGCACCCGGTGCTGCGACTCGTACCAGTCGATCGTGGGCTCGTCCATGTGATTCCACGCGAACTCGTCGAGGATGAGCTGCGGCGCCAGCGCCGCGAGCTTGTCGAGGGCCGGAGCCAAGGGACGAACGTGGTGGAGAACGCGGCCGGCAACGACCGCGGCGAACGGCCCCGGATCGTCGAGGTCCTCCAACGTGGTCTGCCTGAACAGGCGACCCTCGGGGGCAAGCGGGTCGATCGCAAGCACGTCGTAGCCGGCCGCAGCCAGAGCCGGGGCGACGCCGCCCTCGCGGCCACAGCCAACCTCGAGCACGCGCTGCGGCGGCGAGGGTAGCTGAGAGAGTGCGAACTCGGTGAACCCCAAGCCCGTCAGCCTCGCACAGGCGCGTCGCATCGCGGTCCGGGCGCAGCAGCTCGACGGCAGCGCCGACGGCGTGCTCGCGACAGTTCGGCGGCTGGGCTTCCTCCAGATCGACCCGATCTCGACGGTCGCACCGCCACAACGACTCGTACTGTGGAGCCGACTCGGCCCCTACGACTCGGCCGAGCTGGACCGACTGCTCTGGGAAGAGCGCAAGCTCTTCGAATGGGGCGCATTCATCTGGCCGATCGAGGACTTCCCGCTCATTCGCGCACGCATGCGCCGTCGGCGCGGCAAGCAGATGTACGAGCAGCGAGGGACAGAGTTCCTACGAAGGAACGGGCGCTTCAAGACGCACCTGCTGCGCGAGCTCGAGGAGCGCGGACCACTCCTCTCGCGTGAGATCGAAGCCGACCTGATGGTGTCCCGAGACGCGCATCCGTGGTGGGGAAGTCGCAAGGTGACGCTGATGCTCGAGCTGCTCGAGGGTCGGGGTGTCGTCGCGATCGTCGGACGCCGCGGCAAACAGCGTCTCTGGGATCTGGCCGAGCGGTGGTACCCGGATGCGGAGAGCATCCCCTGGCCCGAGGCCAGGCGGTTGCTCGCGGAGAGGCGTTTCCGCGCATTGGGCGTGAGGCTCGAGAAAGGCACGTGGTTGGTGCATCCGGATGCCGAAGACGGTCCGGTTTCGAGTCGCGTGACCTTCCTGTCGCCGTTCGACCGGCTCATCCACGACCGCGACCGCGCTGAGGCCCTCTGGGACTTTCGCTACCGGCTGGAGATGTACGTCCCGAAGCCGAAGCGCGACTACGGGTACTACGTCCTCCCCATCCTTCGCGGCGACCGCCTCATCGGCCGGATCGATCCCGTGCTCGACCGCAAGACCGGCGTGCTTCAGGTGAAGGGCGTCTGGTGGGAGCCGGGCGTGAAGCCGGCCTCTCTGCAGAAGCCACTGCGGGACCTCGCAAGGTTCGTCGGAGCGAAGCGGATCGAAATAGCCGAAGCCGGCGCTATAAACCGAGCGTGACGTTCAGGCCGCTGAGCCTGCGGGCGAAGTGGGCAATCATCGCGCTGGTCGCGGTGGCAGTCCTCGACGTGGTCGCCGTCTTGGCCGACTGGGCCCGCTACGACCTGCTGGTCCGGATCGCCAACGGTGGCGGCTACACGTTGGCTGAGGCCAACACGTCCGACAACCGACAGTCGGCGATCGCGCTGTTGCAGATCGGCGCGCTCGTGTTCGGGGCGATTTTCTTCATCCGCTGGTTCCTGGACGCGTACCGCAACGTCGATCCGCTCGGTGGTACGCGCGCCTTCACCGAAAAGTGGGCCGGCTGGGCGTGGTTCGTGCCGATCCTCAGCCTCTGGCGGCCCAAGCAGATCGCGAACGAGATCTGGCGCGCGAGCGATCCGGATCATCCCGACGAACATCCCTCGGAGAAGACGCCCTTGTGGGGTGTGCTGACGCTCTGGTGGGCTTGCTGGATCGCGTCGAACTTCATCAGCCAGTTCGGCGCCCGCATGGTGTTCAACGGCAACACCGCAGGTGGACTGCGGGACTCGACGGCGGCCTACCTCGTCGGCGACTCGATCGACATCGCGGCCGCGATTCTCGCTATCGCTGTGATCCGTCGGATCACAGCGCGGCAGGAAGAGCGGGCCGCGAAACGCGCGCTGTCCCTGCCGGCCTAACCAGGGCCACACCCGTAGAATCGAAAGGCCGATGGACTTCGAGACGCGCGCCATCCACGAAGGCCAGGAACCGGATCCGACGACCGGCGCGATCACGACGCCGATCTACCTCACGTCGACCTACGTGCAGGACGCGGTCGGCGAGCACAAGGGCTACGACTACTCCCGCGTCGCGAACCCGACCCGCACCGCTCTGCAGCAATGCCTCGCGTCACTCGAGTCGGCCGAGCACGGAGTCGCATTCGCGTCAGGGCTCGGCGCCGTCACGACGATCATGCACCTACTGAATCCCGGCGACCGGATGGTTCTGATCGCAGACGTCTACGGCGGCGTCTACCGGATGACATCGCAGGTCTACGAGCCGAAGGGCTACGTCTTCGACTATCTGCCTGCAGCCGACTTCGACGACCTCGAGTCGCATCTCGACGAGCGGACTCGGATCGCGTGGATCGAGACGCCGTCGAACCCGATGCTGAACATCGTCGACATCGAGAAGGCGGCCGCTGCGGCGCATGCGGCAGGGGCGCTGCTCGTCGTGGACAACACCTTTGCGACGCCGTACCTGCAACGACCGCTCGAGCTGGGCGCCGACATCGTCGTCCACTCGACGACCAAGTACCTCGGTGGACACTCGGACGTCGTCGGCGGCTTCGCCGCGACGAGCGATCCGACGATCGCGGAACGACTGCTGTTCCTGCAGAAGTCCCTCGGGGCCGTTCCGAGCCCGCTGGACTGCTGGCTCGTGTTGCGAGGGATCAAGACCCTCGCCGTCCGCATGCGACAGCACTGTCACAGCGCTCATGCGATCTCCGGCTTTCTCGAGCGCCATCCGCGCGTCGAGCAGGTCTTCTATCCCGGGCTGCCGCGCCATCCCGGACACACGATCGCTGCGAAGCAGATGCGCGACTTCGGCGGCATGATCTCGTTCCTCGCCGAATCGGAGGAGGAAGCCACCGCATTCGTCGCGAGCACCAAGATCTTCAAGCTCGCCGAATCGCTCGGCGGCGTCGAGAGCCTCATCGAGCTGCCTGCACGAATGACGCACGCTTCGACTGCCGACGCGCCGTTCGCGGCGCCACGAAACCTCATCCGGCTCTCGGTCGGCCTGGAGTCAGCAGAGGACCTGCTCGAGGATCTCGAGGCGGCATTCGCCCGGATCGTGGCGGGAACCGGCTCCGCCCGGTCGATGTAGAGCCCATATCGGCCTGACCGCATGGGAGGATCCGGGCTCGGTGGGCCCCGATCCTCTCGACCTGCAGCACCTGGGCGCGGAGCGTGTCATCGCCTCCTACCTCATCGATACGGAGGAGGGGCCGGCGCTCTACGACTGCGGCCCTTCGTCCTGCGCGCAGCGGTTGCACTCGGCTCTCCGGCAGCGCGGCCTCGAGCTCCAGGACGTCCGCCACCTCTTGCTCTCGCACATCCATCTCGACCACGCCGGCGCCGCCGGAGTCCTCGTTCGAGAGCATCCCGCGCTACAGGTGCACGTCTCGGAGATCGGCGCGCCGCATCTCGCCGACCCGAGCCGGCTCGAAGGGAGCGCCCGCCGCCTCTACGGCGACGCGTTCGACACGCTCTGGGGGGAGCTCGCGCCGGTCCCCGAGGAAAATATCCGCGTCGTCGGTCCGAACGTGCTCGGGCTCGAATGCTTTCCTTCCCCCGGGCACGCAAACCACCACGTCTGTTACCTCTCCGCGGACGGAACCCTGTACGCAGGCGATGCAGCAGGTGTACGGCTCCAGCCCGACCGAACCGTCCTGCCCCCCACACCGCCGCCGGACTTCGACCTTGAGGCGTGGTACCGGACGATCGACGAGATCGAGAAGCGGGCTCCGAGCAAGCTGGCGCTCGTGCACTTCGGCGTCGCCGACGACCCCCAGCGGCATGTCGCCGAGCTCCGGGAGCGGCTCGCAAACTGGACGCGTCGGGTCGAGGCCGGTGTAACGGAAGAGGAGTTCGGCGAGTCGGTTCGCAGTGACGTGACTGCGAACGGCGGCGACGTGAAAGCCTACGAGCACGCGATGCCGTTCTGGCAGTCCTACGCCGGACTGAAACGCTACTGGGAGCAGCGCCGTGGCCCTTGAGCTGGGCCCTCTGCGTGAGCGCAACTTCCGCCTCCTCGCCAGCGCGCGAACGATTTCTTTTGCCGGCACGAACCTGGCCCCGATCGCGGTCGCGTTCGCGGTTCTCGACCTGACGGGATCGGCGACCGACGTCGGCATCGCCTTCGCGTGCTGGACGCTCGCCCAGATCTCGACGCTCCTGATCGGCGGCGTCGTCGCCGACCGGCTTCCTCGGCGACTCGTGATGCTGTCGTCGGACTCGGCGAACTTCGTGATTCGCGCCGTCATGGGCGCGGTGCTCGTCACCGGGCACGCGCGTATCTGGGAGCTCTTCGTCTTGCAGGCTCTCGGCGGAGCTGCGACTGCGTTCTACTCGCCCGCCTCGACCGGTCTTGTCCCCGAGACCGTTCGACCTGCCCTGCTCCAACGGGCCAACGCGATCATGAGCATCTCCCGTTACCTGGCCTTTCCGGTCGGGGCGGCAGCCGGCGGGGCCATCGTCGCAACGGTCGGCAGTGGCTACGCGCTCCTCGTCGACGCAGCGACATATGCGACGAGCGCACTCTTGCTCAGCCGAATCCATTTGCCAGGCCGCGCTCGGACTGCAGCCGCTCCGAACTTCGTGCGCGAGCTCAGCGAGGGGTGGCAGGCGTTCACGGAGCACACCTGGGTCTGGCTGCTCACCGGTTGGATCTCCCTGTATTTCCTCGTGACCTACGCGCCCTTCTTCGTGCTCGGGCCGTACATCGCGAAGAACTCACTGGGCGGCGCAACAGCCTGGGCGATCGTGGTCACCGGTGAGGCGATCGGAGCTCTGGCCGGCGGCCTCGCCGGGCTCCGCTTCCGGCCGCGACACACGATGACCTCGATCGGAGCGCTCTTCATCTGCACCGCACTGCAGTGCGCCCTGCTGGCGCTCCATGCGCCGGCCCTCGCCATCGGCGCGGCGGCAGTGCTCGCCGGGTTTGCGTTCTCCTTCGGGACGGTGATCTGGGAGACCGCCCTGCAACAGACGATCGCGCCGGAGAAGCTGGCCCGCGTCAGCGCCTACAACTGGATGGGCGCAATGGCTTTCCTGCCCGCCGGGTACGCAATCGCGGGACCCGTCGCCAGCGTGATCGGCATGTCGACTTCCCTCTGGATCGGGGTCGTCTGGATCATCGTCACGACCTTCATCGTGATCTCTGTGCGCGACGTCCGCGATTTCCGACTCGATCCGCTCGACGTGCACGAGGCCGAGTTCGCAGACGCAGTCGCGGCCTCGTAGGCTTAGGGCTTGCCGCCTGTCCCCGTCCCTCCACAGGTCGACGAGTTCCTGGCGCGACCGAATCCGGCAGTCGTCGCGACGCTCCGCCCTGACGGCTCGCCGCACACAGTGCCGACCTGGTACGACTGGGAGGCCGGCCGCGTGCTGCTGAACATGGACGTGAGCCGACTCCGGCTGGGGTTCATGCGCCGCGATCCGCGCGTTGCGCTGACCGTTCTCGACGACGAGAGCTGGTACAGCCATGTGAGCCTGATCGGACGCGTCGTCTCGATCCAAGACGATCCCGATCTCGCCGACATCGACCGGCTCGCCGTTCGCTACACCGGGCAGCCGTTTCGCCGACGCGACGCCAAGCGGGTCAGCGCGTGGCTCGAGCCCGAGCGCTGGCACGGCTGGTCCGACGCCGCGCCACTCGGTTAGCCGATCGCCTTCTCGTAAGCCCCGACGTAGTCGCGCACCATCCGCTCCGGCGAGAACTCCTCCTCGACATAGCGGCGCAACTCGAACGGGTCGAGGTCATCCGCTGCCGGCAGCGCCTCGGCCATCTGCTTGTAGTGGTCGACGATGATGCCGCTGCGCCCGTCTTGGATCACCTCCGGGACCGCGCCCCAGCGCGTCGCGATCACGGGTGTTCCACACGCCATCGACTCGATCATGACGAGGCCGAACGGCTCTTCCCATTCGATCGGAAACAGCGTCGCCCGCGCGTTCTGCAGCAGCTCCACCTTCTCACCGTGGGTGACCTCACCGAGGTACTCGATCCCGTCGACGAGGTGCGGCTCGACGAGCTCGTGGAAGTACTCACGTTCCTTCGGTTCCTGCATCTTGCCGGCGAGCTTGAGCGGGAGGCCCGTCTCCCTCGCGACCGCGACTGCGCGATGCGCGCCCTTGTCGGGACTCATCCGGCCGAGGAAGAGCAGGTACTCGCCCCGGTGCGGTGTGACCGGATAGACCGAGAAGTCGAGCGCATTGGGACAGTTGGCGATCCAGTTCAGGTCCGGCTTCGGCTTGCGCTGGTTCATCGAGATCGAGATCAAGCCGACCTTCGGCGCGACGTGCGCGATCTTCTCGTAGATCAGCCCGGGCTCGCCGTCGAGGGGCCCGTGCACGGTGTGGACGACCGGCGTCGACGTGGTGGCGCCGAGAGTCGCGCCGAGCATGCCCGTGTGGTCGTTGATCACGTCGAACTCGTCGGCCCGGCCGAAGCAGGACAGCGCATGGTTGAGCTCCCAGTACGTGCGGCCGATCTGACGGCTCGGCGCTTCCGGGAAGACCGCCGCGAGCTTCGCCTTCGTGCGCGAATCGCCCGACGCGAACAACGTGACGTCGTGGCCGGCGTCGACGAGCCCGTCGGCGAGCAGCCACACGATCCATTCGATTCCCCCGTAGCCGATCGGTGGAACCGCGAACCACACCGGCGCGAGGATGGCGACTCTCAGTGATTCGGTCATGCCTCTTCGACGCGAACTCGTCCGTCATCGAGGCGCGCGTCCCAGAGCCGGTCGAACGCACGGATGCCGGAGAGCCTGATCGTCCCGGCCCAGGACGGCAGGTCCAGGGGAGCAACGGTTTCGAGCGCGTGGCGCCGACGATCCGGCTGGAGGCCGAGCAGCAACTGCAGCAGCAACACCGGCGTCCCGGCAGCCCACGCCTGCGGGCGCGCCGCCGTCGGATAGGCGATCGGGAACGGCGTCTCGGAGCGGCGCATGCCTGCGAAGACCTCCGGCAGCTGATAGCTGAAGTGCTGCGCAGCCGTGAGCATGCGCTGCGTGATGCGCTGGGCCTCCGGCCAGCGCGCGTAGCGCGCAAGCCCGGCGGCGATCAGAGAGTTGTCGTGCGGCCAGACGGTGCCGTTGTGGTACGAGAGCGGGTTGTACCCTGCGTCGCCGGTCGACATCGTCCGCACGCCCCAGCCCGACCAGAGCTCGTCTCCCATCAACTGGTCGACGACCGCATCGACGCGGACGGGCGGAACGATCCCGCTCCACAAGAGGTGGCCGATGTTGGAGCAGAGGGAGTCGACCTTCTTCTTTTCGCCGTCGAGTGCGAGTGCGTAGTACCCGCCCCGCTCCTCGACCCAGAACGCATCGTCGAAACGATGCCGCAGCTCTTCGGCCTCCCGCTCCAGCCGCGTCGCGAGCTCGCGTTCGCGCCAGACCTCGCGCGCGAGCTCGGCGATGCGGTGCTTCGCGTCGTAGACGTAGCCCTGCACCTCACACGGCGCGATGGGCGTCTTAGCCAGGCTCCCGTCGTGGAAGCGCTGCGAATCCCACGAGTCCTTCCACGACTGGTTCTCGAGCCCGCGCTCGGTGCGACGCTCGTACTCGACGAAACCATCCCCATCACGGTCGCCGTACTTGTCGATCCATTCGAGCGCGAGCATCGCCGGGCCCTTGAGATCCCGCACCAGCGCGGCGTCGTCCGTCCAGCGCCACACCTCGGAGAGCAGGACGAGGTAGAGCGGTGTCGCGTCGGCGCTGCCGTAGTAGCGCTCGTGCCAGGCCCGGGCAGCCTTCCCGTGCCGCACCTCGTGCACGATTTTGCCCGGCTCCGCGTCGATGTCGGGATCGTCCACCTTCGCCTGGAGCTCGGCGAGCACCCTGAGCGCCGTGCGCGCAAGCTCCGGGCCGAAGACGAGCGTCTGCAGGCACGTGATGATCGTGTCGCGGCCGAAGACGGTCATGAACCACGGCACGCCCGCGCCCGGGAGCTTCCCGATCCCGGAGCCATCGGACTGCATCCGGAGCGACGCGAGGTCCGAGACCGACTGTCCGAACGAGTGGCCGAGTGCGTCCCACGACGTCCGCAGTTGCGGCACCCGCAGCTGCCATGCGGCCAGGGAGTCTCGGACTCGACCCACCTCTTCACCGAAGCGGCGCTGCGCGAAGCGCGGGGCCACGAGCTCGCCGTCGGGCAGTGGAATCACCTCAACGTCCAAATTCCATTTCTCGCGGGGCTGCAGGGCGAGGCGGAACTTCACGGTGGAACCGTTCACCTCGCCGCGCTGGGAGAAGATCACCTGCGTCTTGACCGGCGCATCTCCGTTGTCCGAGATCAGGAACTGGTTGCGCTCCTCGTCGTACTCATTGGGTCTCGGGTCCGGCAACGGCTTCGCGCGCAGCGGATCTCCGAGCGCGAAGTCGTAGTCCTTGACCGCAAAGATGTCCGCAAAGTCGGTGCCGACCTCGAGCTCGAGATCGAACTCGACCGGCTTCATGCTCTGGTTCTGGACGGCGAAGGAGTCCTGCATCCCTTCGCCCACGAAGCGCTCGCGCCGGATCGAGAGCGCGTCCTGGTCCAGGCCGCCCGAGAGCGGGTTGCGCATGAAGAACGCGGCCGAGAAGTACTCGATCTTGTCCGAGGAGAGCAGCAGCGGACGATGTCCGTCAATCGTCAACTTGAAGCGGGAGAGATACCGCGTGTCCTCGGAGAAGAGCCCCTCGCCCTGGTGGTGGAGGTCACCGACCTCGTCGCAGATGCAGAAGGTCGCGCCTTCGAGGATTCGCAGTTGTCCGGGCATCAGGTCTCGGTACGAACTATGCGCCCACCGGAGGACTGCGCAAGGGCCTTCACGACGATCTCGTCCACATTCATGTGCGGCGGCCGAGTCACCGCGAATTCGATGCAGCCCGCGATGTCCTCCGGCGTCATCGGCTCGACGCCCTCGTAGACCTTGCGCGCCGTCTCGGCGTCGCCGCGGAAGCGGACGCGTGAAAACTCCGACTCGACGAGGCCGGCGTCGACCGTAGTCAGGTGAATCGGGCGGCCGAGGAGGTCTTCGCGCAATGCGTACGTGAAGCCGCGCACCGCGAACTTCGACGCGACGTAGACGGCCGCCTTCTCGTATGCCTGGCGGCCGGCGATCGAGCCGATGTTGACGATGTGCCCGCCGTCGCGAATATGAGGCAGGAAGAGGCGCGTCATGCGGATCAAGCCGTTCACGTTGGTCTCGAGCACCGTCCGCTCGTCCGCTTCCGTGCTCTCGTCGAAGAGGTCCCGCCCGAGCGCAAGCCCGGCTGCGTTGACGAGGATGTCGACGCCGGTCAGTTCCTCGAGGGCGGCCTTCACAAAACGTTCGCAGCTGCCGGGATCCGTCACGTCCACCTCGAGAGGTGTCACCGGCGGCTGGATCCGCTCGACGCGGCGCGCACCGCCGACAACGTGTGCTTCTTCCCGCGCGAGGACGAGCGCCGTCGCCGCGCCGATCCCACTGGATGCGCCGGTAACGACGGCCGACTTTCCTGCCAGGCGGGGCACCGCGAGAGCCTAACCGCAGAGCGGAACGTTCCGCGCAACCGCTTCGCCCACCATCAGGAGCACGACGAGCTATTAATCGATGGCATCCACCGGAACGTGCCACGGGCCTTGTCGGCGGCCGCCCGGCCGCTCGATCGCCCGCATTCCCGGCAGGAAAAACGCACCAAGGGTGACTGCGCCGCCCAGCGCGGCTGCCCCGACCAGCGTCGCACGAGCACCGAAGACCGCAGCCACCGGCGCCGTGAGCGCGAACGAGAGCGGCAGGAGGCCGATCGAAATCAGCCAGTCGAGGCTCGAGACCCGGCCGAGCATCGAGCCCGGAACGTGCTGCTGCTTGATCGTGGCCCAGACGATCGTGCCTGCCGCCTCGAGCGCGTTGAAGACGAGGCAGACGAGCATCAACTCCCAGGCCGCGCTGGCGATCCCGTACCCCGCGATCGCCAGCGTCGCGATCGTCCAGGTCATGTACATCACCGTCACGTCCCTGCGCGGGTGGCCGCGGTGTCCCATGAAGGCCGCGCCGCCGACGGCCCCGAGACCGCCGGCCGCCAACACGAGCCCCAGTGTGCCGGCAGACGCGTGCAACTCGTTCTTGACGAGGAAGGGAAGGAGCACCTCGGCGGGGCCGAGAAACACGAGATAGGCGATCGCCGCGGAAAGGAGGGTTCCCCACAACCACACACGCTGGCGCACGAAGCGGAGGCCTTCCTTCAGCGCAGCGACGCTGGACGACTGAACCTCGACGCGACGACCCGCGCGCCGCGGCATCACCAGCACGGCCACGAGGCAGGCAGCGAACGAGGCGGCGTCGATTGCGAAGGCGATCCCGGCCGATGCGGCCACCAGGGCTCCACCCGCCACGGGGCCTACGAGTCTCATGGCGATGGGCCGAACGAATTGGTCGAGCGCGTTGGCCGCCGGCAACTCCGACTTGGGCAGCAGCTCCGGCAGGATCGCTTCGAAGGCCGGCATGAAGAAGGCGGTACCGACTCCGTAGAAGGCGACGAGGACGACGAGCTCCCAGAAGCGGAGCGCGCCCATCAAGACGAGAGCCGCCAGGACGGCGACTGCGACGGCGCGGAGGCCATCCGCCCAGGCCATGACGACCCGCCGGTCGCGCCGGTCGCTGACGACGCCGCCGATGAGCAGGAACGCGATCGTCGGAATCGTCATGCCGATGCCGACGATCGACAGGGCTACGGGAGCGTTCCAGAGGGAGTAGCTCTCCCACGCGATTGCAATGAGGAAGACCCCGTCGCCGATCAGGGAGATCGTCATCCCCGTCCAGAGGATCCGGAAGTCGCGCTGTCTCAGCGGCGAGAGCAGGTTGCCACGACCAACACCGCCTGGTCGGTCGAGCGCCTCGTGACTATGCTGCATTGGAGGCTGCTGACGACTCGACGTCTTCCCGAGTCGACGCGCCGGTGATGCTGAGGAACTTCGTCAACGCGTCCGAATCCATCGGGCGAGCGAAGAGGAATCCCTGCCCAATCTCGCACCCGAGCTCTTCGAGCGAGCTGGCCTGCTCGGGAAGCTCGATTCCTTCCGCGACGACCTCGAGCGAGAGACTCGTACCGAGCGCGATGATCGCCGAGGTCAACGTGCTGTTGTCCTCGGCGCCGACGAACGATCGGTCCATCTTGAGAATGTCGACGGGGAAGCGGCTGAGATAGCTGAGTGACGAATAGCCCGTCCCGAAGTCGTCCATCGCCAGCCGGATGCCGAGCGCCTTGAGATTGTGCAGCTGCATCATCGCGAACTCGGTATCGGTGAGCATCAGCGACTCGGTGATCTCGAGGACCAGCGCAGCCGCCGGGAGCCCGCTGACCTCGAGCGCATGCTGCACGTCGGTCACGAGCGTTTCGGACTGCAGTTGCCTGACGGAGAGATTCACACTCATAGTCAAGGGCTCGGATCGAGGGAACGTCTCCCGGAGACGAGCCCCTTCGTGGCAGGCCGTTTCCAGGATCCAACGCCCCATCGGGATGATCAAGCCTGTCTCTTCTGCAACCGGGATGAACTGGATCGGCGGGATCGTCCCTCGCGTCGGATGCTTCCAGCGGACCAGGGCCTCCACGCCGAGAATCTCGCGGTCCGAAAGCCGCACAACCGGCTGGTAATGCAACTCGAGCTGATCCATCGTCAGCGCGTGCTGTAGATCCGACCGCAGCTCGAGTCGCTCGACGACGCGCTCGTGCATCGTCGGCTCGAAGACGCGGTAGCTGCCCTTGCTGTCGCGCTTGGCCATGTACATCGCCACGTCGGCGTTGCGCAGGAGCTCCGACGCCTCCGGCGTCTCGAGATCCTCACCAACCAGGCAGATCCCGACGCTCGCCCGTGGAAAGACGTTCTTGCCCTCGATCTCGATAGGAAGGTCGAGCGCACGCAGGATCCGTCCCGCAGCGTCGGCAGCATCCTCCGACCCGGCCACGCCGTCGAGGAGGACGGCGAACTCGTCTCCCCCGAAGCGTGCGACGGTGTCGGTCGGACGAACGGCGATCTTCAGCCTGCGGCCGACCTCCTGCAACACTTCGTCCCCGGCCGCGTGCCCCAGGCTGTCGTTCACGGTCTTGAAGTCGTCGAGGTCGATGAACATCACGGCGATCTCCAACACGCCACGTTGAGTGCGCATCAGAGCGTGCTCGACGCGGTCGGAGAACAACGCGCGGTTGGCGAGCTTCGTCACCGGGTCGTGGAAAGCCTGATGAGCAAGTTGCTCCTCGAATGCCTTGCGCTCGCTGACGTCGCGGCTATTGAGCACGATGCCGCGAACGTGCTCATCATGGAGGAGGTCGGTGTGCTGGACCTCGAATCGGAGTGTCGCGCCGTCCTTGTGACTGACCGAGCACTCAATTGTGTGCGCCTCGGCGTCACCCGACCCGTCGACGGCGATCAGTTGCGCGAGCAGCGGCCGGTCGGTCTCGCTCAGGAGCCGGTCGAACCGGGTCCCTTCGACCTCGTCGACGCGATAGCCGAGCAGGCGCTCGATCGATGGGCTCTGGTACGTGATCAGGCCGTCGGCGTCGAGCACGGTGATCAGGTCGCTGGAGTGCGCCACGAGGGAGCGGAAACGAGCCTCGCTCTGGCGTCGATGGAGATCCTCTGCCAGCGAAGCGCCTTCGACCGCGAGCGAAACCTGCGTCGCGAGGGCTCCGAGCGCGTCGCCGAGGTCACGCGTGACCGTCACCGGCGACGAGATGACGATGGCGCCGCGAACCTCGCCGCGGACGGTCAGCGGGGCGACGATCGTCGTATGGCCTTCGGGGAGTCTGAGATCCCCTCGGACGTATGGAGGTGGATCAGCATGCAGAACGCGAAGTGAGCCCGAGCGCTCCTGCAGCAGCCAGTCACAGGTTCCCTGACCGACCCGACCGCCGGTGGCGCCGTCTGACGAGGCCTCGACGACTGCTACGCCTCCGGACACGAGCACGAGCCGCACGGGCGGCTCCGCGGCGAGCAGGCGATGGACGGCCGAGATGGCTGCATTCGCGACCTGCTCATGACCGGCTGCCGCAACCAGCTCGACACCAGCCCCGCGTAGAGCGCGTTCGCGCGAGACCACGCGCGCTTCCTGCCGCACGAGACCGGCCATTCGCGCGACGACCAGCAAGAAGAGGACACCGGAGGCGATGATGAGGACGAGCACGTCGGGGTTGCCGAGCGATTGGACGAACCGAATTCCCGGCGCGATCAGACAGGCGCTGCCGAGCAGCGTGAGCCGCAGGGGAGTCAGTCGCGTCCCGGCCTCCGGTGCACCTTCCTCGAGCGAGCGCATCGACGGGTGCAGCGCCGCTGCGCCCCAGAGCAGGTAATAGAGGATCCAGCCCGCGTCGAAGATCAGCTGGTGGTGGTACGTGTTCTTCAGCAGCGCGTAGTTGTAGGCCGAATCCGTGGCCATCAGGCAGACGATGCTGCTAACAAGGAACCAGAACGCCGGCGTGCGCTTGCCGGCATCGACGGCGAGCCTGATCGCGGCCGCAAGGAGCAGAACGTCGCCGAGCGGATAGGCGACCGACACAGCGTTGGCAAGGACGGACAGGCCGGTTAGATGGATGTTCGGGGCGATCAGGAACACCCACGATAGGAGACCGATACCGATCGTGAGGATCAGCGCATCGATGAGCGCCGTGCGATCGGGCCGCGGGTTGCGTCGCTTGATGAGGATGAACAGCCCCGCCATCAGAACGGGATAGACCGTCAGATAGAGGGCGTCACCGATCGACGGGAAGCCGACATCGACGCCGAATAGCTTGGGATAGCTGTAGGTGTAGAGATCGCCGCTGAAGAAGAGGAACTGTCCGGCCGCGAAGAGCCACCACGCCGCGCGGGCGCGAGGCTTGTGCATCCGGATTCCGACGACGATCGCAACGACACCGGAAAGGCCGAGTGAGTTGATCAGCGGGCCGTTTCCGGCCAACGGCGGTGCGAACAGGTACAGGCTCGTGAGGGCGCCCGTCCCGGCCAGGTACCAGATCCAGACCCGGTCGCGCCGGTTCTCAGGCAGGGCGAACCGCCTCATGCCGCGCGCTCGCTCTTGCGGGCCGGCTGCAGGTCGAACACGTTCACCAGGCGGCCGAGCACATCGATCAGTTCTTCGATCTCGGCGTCGGTGTTCGCGGCCGTGACCTGGACGCGGAATCCGACCTCGCTCCTTGGAACGAGTGGATAGGCGGCAAGCGTCACGTAGATGCCGTTGTCGAAGAGGAACCGCCCGACGGCGTCGATGTCCTGATGCCGTGCAAGGGGGACCTCGATGATCGGGAAACCGGATCGGTTCGGCGTGTGCACACCGAGGCGGTCGAGCTCGTTGAGCACGGCTGCCGTCTTGCGCCAGAGATCGGCGCGAATTGCGTCACCGCGCTTCTCGTTCACGTCCAGACCGACGATCACCGTCGCGAGAGAGGCGATGGGAGACGGGCCGGAATAGAGATACGGCGGCGCGGCGGTCTTCAGCAGACGCTTCAGCTCAGGGGGGCACGTCAAGAACGCCGCGAGCGACGAGTACGCCTTCGACAGCCCGGAGACGAGCATGACGTTGTCGTAGGTCTCGCCGGCGTGGCGGACGATGCTGTTGCCGCGGTTTCCGTACGGGCTGAGCTCGTCGTCGCTTCGCTCGCCGATGACACCGAACCCGTGGGCGTCGTCGACGTACAAGAGAGCGTCGTAGGCACGGGCCAGTCGGGCGAACGCCGGCAGGTCGAGGGCATTGCCGGTCATGCTGTTCACGCCGTCGACACAGATCAGGCGTGGCGACGGGCCGTTCTCCTTGAGGAGGCGCTCCAGGTCTTCCGCGTCCTCGAACTGGAATCTCTTCAGCGTGGCGCCACGGGCGCCCGCCAGTTGGCAGCCCTCGTAGATCGTCTTGTGTGCACGCGATTCGACGTAGATCGTGCCGTTGCCCGCGAGGACCGGAATCACGGACATGTGGATCAGCGTGATTGTCGGCAGCACGAGTGTGTCCTCGGCGCCGACCAGTTCGCTGAGGCGTTCTTCGATCTCCGAGTAGAGGACGGGACTGCCGAGCAGGCGCGACCAGCTTGGGTGCGTCCCCCACTTGTCCAGGTACGCCGGAACGGCCTCGATGATCTCGCGCTCGAGGTCGAAGCCCAGGTAGTTACAGGAAGCGAAGTCCGCGAGCCATTTGTCGCCGACGCGAATCATGCGACCGTCGATCTCCTCGATCACCGCGTCGCTCATGGGATGCGAGCGCCCGAGCTCGTCGAGGTCATGGAGAGCCGCCAACCACTTGTCGATCCAGGCAGGAGCGGCCAGCGCGGCCCTGGGGCCGGTGGATGCGCGCGCAGTCACTCAGGCACCATCGGCCGGATCCGGCCCAATCTTGAGTGTTCGCGCGAAGCCCTCGACAACAGGAGTCAACAACCCGACCAGGCCCTCATCCGAGCTGCGAGTGCCCCATGAGGCCTACACGGAAGTCCGGCCTGCCCACGGCCCCGGGGCCGGCCGCAGGTCTTCTACTTCAGCCGAGTCGTATCTGAAAAGGGGGGCGAGTCCTCTGACGGCAACCGAACGCACTGCGGCGGGCGTTCGGCAGGGACACGCCCCCTGAGCTTATTCCGCAGCCGCCCGGAAATCCCTCGGCGCTCAGGGAAGCTCGACGACCATTCCCTCGCGCGCGAGTCTCGGCGAGGGCCCGCTGGTTCCGCTCGCCAGGTCACGCGCTCGATCCTCGAGTTGCTCGAGCAATCCATCGCCGTGACGTGGCTCGTGGTGGAAGAGCACCAATCGGCCCGCGCCCACTGCGCGGCTGAACTCGACCGCGTCCGCGACGCTCGAGTGGCCCCAGCCGATCCGGTCTGCGTACTCGTCCTCGAAATACTGCGCATCGTGAACGAGCACGTCGACGCCTGACGCAAGCGACGCGCCGGAGATCCAGTCGATCGATCTTCCCGCGATCGCCCCCGCGAGCGCCGGCTCATGATCCGGGATGTACGCGAAGCTCGAGCTGCCCGTCTCGATCCGGTACCCGACCGTCGGGCCGGGATGCACGACGAAGTGCGCCGCGAGGGAGGCGCCGTCGATCATCCAGGCCACGCGCGGAACGTCGTGGAAGGTCACTGCAGCCGGGACGTCTCTGAGCTCGACGGGGAAGAGCGGCGGCGAGAAGGCGCGCGCGATTCGTGCCCCGAGACCCAGTTGCTGGGACGGCGGCCCCCAGATGTCCAGCTCGACGCCCTCATCCCAGAGTGGCGCAAAGAAGCGCAATCCTTCGAAGTGGTCGAGGTGGAGATGAGTGAGGCAGAGATGGATCTTCCGCGTACCGCGCTTGAGCAGATCGAAACCCAGCGGCCGGATTCCGGTACCGGCGTCGAGGACCAGGACCGTCCCGTCGTCAAGCGAGACCTCGATGCAGGACGTGTTACCGCCGTAGGTGACGGTTTCCGGCCCGGGTGTCGGTACCGAGCCACGGCAGCCCCAGATCGTCACCCGCACGCGGCCTCCTACTCACGCCAGAAGATCGCGACGATCCCGACGAACTCGTCCGCGTGCGCGAAGAGTGGGAACGCAGTCACCGCGACGTCACGCTCGACCCCGTCGGCGCTCGTTATGCGGAGGTCCTCATGGGCCGCACGCCGTTGCTCGAAGGCGATGTGCGTCGGCCGACGCTCCGGCGAGAGAGGCTCGGCGTCGGGGGTTCGCGGTGCGAAGCTCGCCGTCCACTCGTCAAGCGGCATTTCGCCGACTTCCGCGAACGGGCGACCGACGACAGATTCGGCCGCCTCGTTGTAGAACACGAGCTTCCCCTGCTCGTCGGCGATCAACGTCGGCGTGGCGAGGTTGGATGCGAACTCGCGGGCGAGGATGAGAACCAGGTGCTTTTGTTGCCGCTGCTCCACCGTAGGAAGCCTACGCGCCCGGCTTCGCCAGGCCCTCGGGCCCGATTCAGGAGCTACGAACGCACCCGCGGCTCGTGTAGAGCCCGCCGAACCCGGGGTGGTTGATGAAGCCGAACGCGACCGGCTTGCGAGTCGCGTACGAGCGAACGGCGATGGACGTGGCAAACCCGCGGCGAGTCCAGACGGCGCGGGCGCGGATGAGAAGTTGCCCACGCGCAAGGCACGTGAAGGAGTGCAGCTGGTCCGGAGGCGCGGGCAGCCCCGCGTGGCTCAACCGCACGGCGGCGCTCGCGTTGCGACATCGCTTTTGATCGACGAAGACGCCCTTCTCCTGGCTCTGGACTGTCGCGGTCAGGATCCAGGCCAAGGCGGTCTTGCCGTTCAACACACTGAGCGTAGCCGGATAGGCGCCGCTCGGTCCCGTGAAACTCGGACTGTAGGTGAGGTGGAAATCGCTCCTCCCGTGCAGCTCCGGGACCGTACAAACGACCGTCATGTCTTGAACGCTCGGCACGAGACGATTCCCCGCAAGGGCCGAGTCACCTCCGACACGACCCACAGGCGGGATGCCGACAACGAGCACGATGACCGCCGCAACCAGCGAGTCAACCGTGACTCCGCCGAGAACACGCATTCCCACTCCTTCGCCCGCTCGAATCGCCCGCTCCTGGCGGAGAATCCTAAGGGAACGAGAATGCCGGGCCATAGGGGACTCATGCGGACGCTTCTGCGCGAGGCCGGGCTCCGTTGCTAAGAGACGAACGCTTTCCGCACACTGGTGGCTGACCACGTGGCGCTACCGTGTGGCCTTCGTATCCGCTTGTAGTTCAGGTTCTCGGCGATCTCCTCGAGTGACATCCCTTTCTCAAGCATCCGTCTGATCCTCATACGCCAGCCATAGTCCTCTCGGTTGCAGAGCACGTGCGAGAGCCGGACGTTCCAGGAGACAAGATGTCCACCATCAGCCTTGAGCCTCGGGTAGTGGTCAGGCGAGGGTGCCCAAGCCGGCAGAGGAGTGTCTCTCTCCTCGAAATAGCCCCGCCCCTTGTGGCAATAGCACTTCGGCATCTCGCAGCGTAGTTCGATGATCTGGCCACGTTGCGCCATCTGAACGAGGACACCGCGTGTGCCGAGCGCTCGTAGTCGGCCTGCGAGCGTGTCTCCCATGATCGCTTCAGGGCCTGTCGTTTTTGCCGTCACGCGTGTTCTCCTTAGTTCTGCGCCGGAAGTGCCCGCAGCTGAGGCGGGAACTTAGGTGGTTGAGCTATGGGCGGTACTGGGCTCGAACCAGTGACCTCCTGCTTGTAAGGCAGGCGCTCTCCCAGCTGAGCTAACCGCCCGGGCGTTCCACATTAGCCGCAGAAAAGCCAGTCAGACAACAAGCGCCCCGTGCGGGGCGCTTGTTGAGCAATCCGTTACGACGTTTCGAAGGTGATGTTCTGGTCAGACCGCAGGCTGGCCCACGCGGCTCCGCCGAGCCAGCAGGAGGCCGCCCAGTGCGGCGAACGATATGAGCATGAGGCCGCTGCCGGCCCAGATGCCCACGTCGCTCCAGCTGAACGCGGCTGACGAGTCGAACACGACCGGCGTCGAAGTGGGGACGGGGTCGGTCTTGGCGGGTCCCGACGGAGAGTTGCCTCCGATCGACGACGGAGAAAGCGATCCGGTCGCGACGCTGCGCACAGGCCGAAGCGCCTGCTGGTCGTCAGCCGGCAGGTGCCGGTACGCCTGCGCGGAGATGCCGTAGACGCTCTTCGCGGTCTGCGCCGTGGTCGCCTGAGCCCGTGCCTGTCCGACCGGGACGGCAACGGCCACTGCCGCGAACGCCACAACCAGCCGCCGTGGAGACCGATATCGCTTCCACTTCTTCATGTCATGCGCTCCTTTTCTCTGTTCCGTCTGCCGTGACGACCCCACCATCGCGCTCGGCAGTAACGAAACCCCCACCAACCACCCACCGCCGCCCACCGGGGGGTAATGAACCGCTCGAGCCCGCGAGCCGGCGAGCTCATCTTCGGTGTCGAGACCTTGAAGGGCTTTGACCGCGGCCATCCGCCGCCGAGCGTGGCTTTGCCGCGCTCGGTCGCTACGGCCTTGAATCGAAACGAGAAACCGAAAGAGATCATCATGGTCGCGAAGCGACCGGATCTCTTTCGGTGATGCCCCCAGCGGGATTCGAACCCGCGCTACCACCTTGAAAGGGTGGCGACCTAGGCCGCTAGTCGATGGGGGCGGCCGGGCCAGAATAGCCCGAGAAGCGCGTCTACACTGGCCGGGCGGGCCGGTAGCTCAGTTGGTAGAGCAGGGGACTTTTAATCCCAAGGTCGCAGGTTCGATCCCTGCCCGGCCCATCCCGATCAGTCCTGCAATTCGGGCGTCGATCTTCTCCTAGGCTGAGGCTGTGGCCTCGGGAACACTGACACCGGCACACGTGCTCGACGCGGTGTCCCGTTCTCCCGCGATCGATTCGGCCCCGCCGGTGGCGCCGAACCTCGCCCGCGCCCCCGAGGTGCATCAGATCCACAAGAACTTCCTCGAGACCCTCTTCTTCAAGGGCATCTCAACCCCGCTCGCGCTGATCCTCGTCGTCGTTCAGAGCCGTTTCCTGCACGCATCAGGCCGAGGGACATTCGTCCTCGTCGTCCTCAGCGTGACGATCCTTGCGCGGCTACTCGGCCAGCTCGGTTATGCCGTCACGAACCGCATGCAGCGTCGCGGGCTCGAGCTGCGCCAACTGGTACACGCGGCCTTCGCGGTCGGCGCCGTGCTTGGCGTCGGCGGAATTGCGCTCATCATCGGGTGGGGAGCGGTGACGCCCGGAGTCGGAGCGCCGGTTGCCGCGATCGCAGCCTGCGCACTCGTCCCAACGGTGTTGTGGCAGTCGGTCTCGGGCGTGCTCCTCGGGCTGGGACGAGTTCGTCTCTGGAATGTGATCCAGACGCTGCCGCCAGTCGGAACGTTCATCGGGATGTTGGTGCTCGTCGTCGGACTGCACGGCGGCGTTCGCGGAGCCGTGCTCGCCTGGACGCTCGCGCACGTCCTTACCGCGCTGTTCTCACTCATCGCCACCCGTGGCATCTGGCTGCCGCTACCGCTATTGCGTCTGCTCGACTTGTTCAACGTCGAGCTCGCACGGCTGGCACTCACGATGGGAGCAGTCCAGGTCGTGAACCTGATCAGCTACCGGATCGAGCTCTTCGTTCTCGATCGCTACCGCGGCATCGGGCGGGTCGGCGTTTACTCGATCGCCGTCCAGACCGGAGAGATGCTCTGGCTAGTGGCCGGCGCGATCGCGGCGTCACTGACCGCGGCAGTCCTGCAGGAGAACGAGCAGCAAGCCGCCTCGCTCATCGCCCGCTCCGCCCTTAGGTCCCTCATCTACACGGCGGCGATCGCCGTCGTCGTTGGGGCGGCCGCGCCCTTCCTGATCCCGGCGCTCCTCGGGCACTCCTTCTCCGGCGCTGCGAGACCGCTCGCCTTCCTGCTGCCCGGAATCGTCGTCTACGCCCCCGTGACGATTCTCGTCGTCTACCTTTCCGTGCGGCGGGGCCAGCCGAGACTCAGCCTCGCCGTATCGATCGTCGGAATGATCGTGACCCTCGCCGCGGCGTTAGCGTTGATTCCGCGTCACGGTGCCACGGGCGCGGCCATCGCGAGCTCGCTCGGCTACCTCGCCGGGGCCGCCCTCGCGTGGACATTCCTCGCTCGGCTCGCCCGTGGATCTATCGTGGGCGCCACCCACCCGTGAGGCGAAGAGGAGGAGAAAGAGACGTGACGGAGCATGCGACTGGAACACGTGAGGAGTGGCTCGCGGCCCGGCTCGAGCTGCTGGAAGCCGAGAAGGAGCTGACCCGGCGCAGCGACGAGCTGGCGCGGCAGCGGCAGCAGCTCCCGTGGGTGCGGATCGACAAGGACTACCGCTTCGACACCGACGACGGCGAAGCGTCTCTGGCAGATCTGTTCGAAGGGCGCTCCCAGCTCTTGATCTACCACTTCATGTTGGGCCCCGAGTACACGGCCGGCTGCCCGAGCTGCTCCGCGATCGCCGACGGGTACGACGGCTTCGTCGTACACCTCGAGAACCACGACGTGACGATGATGGCCGTGTCGCAAGCTCCTCTCGGCCACATCCAGGACTTCAAGCGCCGAATGGGTTGGGGCTTCCCGTGGGCCTCCTCGCTCCCGAGCGACTTCAACTACGACTTCAACGTCTCCGTCACCGAGGAGCAGCAAAGCGAGGGTGTTGTCGAATACAACTTCGCGTCGAGGGACGTGAGGTCGATCCTGGAAGCAGGCGACGAGGGCCCTCTCGCCGAGTTCGCAGCGTCGGTTGGAACCGACGCAGCGGCTTTCACCCGCCAGGCGCCGGGCCTGAGCGCATTCGCCCTCGAGGACGGCGTCGTCTATCACACCTACTCGGCCTACGCCCGAGGACTCGATGGGCTCTGGGGGATGTACCAGTGGCTCGACCGGGCGCCCAAGGGGCGTAACGAGACAGGGGTTTGGTGGCGCCGGCACGACGAATACGACAAGGGCTAAACAGGAGCAGTTCAGGCGTGTCCACGTGACTGCGCGTCGAGTCGCTGGCAGCGCGTTTTACGTTCGCTTTACACGCTGCACATCCGGCTCTGACCGAGGTCGACCAGAATCCTGGCATGCGACGGCTCTGGCTGGTGCTTTGTGCCGCGCTCGTGTTCGCGGCGCCGGTCTCGGCAACATCTAAAACCGTCGATCGCGGTCTCATCATCAGGGTAAGTCCGCCTCGGTTCGTGCTGCGCGAGCTCGACGGCAGCCGGATCCGGTTCGCGGTCAAGCGCTCGACGAGCGTCACGCTCGACGGTCGTCGCGCGCGCCTTGCTCAGCTGCACCGCGGCGATGTTGCGGTCGTTCTCCATAACGGGCAGATCGTAATCGCCGTGACGGCGTTTCGGCCGTGACGGGAGTCGCGGTCGTGATCGAGGACGATGAAGCGATCAGCGAGCTCGTGGCCGCGTATCTCGAACGGGCGGGCTTCGAGGTCGTTTGCGCACACACCGGTGAGAAGGGGCTCAACGCCGTCGAGCGGCACGACCCTCGGGTCGTCGTTCTCGATCTTGCCTTGCCCGACCTAGACGGTCTCGAGCTCTGTCGGCAGCTTCGGGCGAGCCGTGGCGTGCCGATTGTGATCTTGACCGCGCGTGATGAGGAGGCCGATCGCGTGATCGGGCTCGAGTTCGGCGCCGACGACTACGTCACCAAGCCGTTCTCCCCACGTGAACTCGTTGCGCGCGTGCGCGCGATCCTGCGGCGCGCGGAGCCTGCGCCCGAGGAGCACGGAACGATCGAGCTCGGCGATGTTCGGCTCGACCGTCGTCAGCGCCGGGTCGCGGTTGCAGGATCTCTGGTTGCGCTGCGTACGCTGGAGTTCGAACTGCTAGCCGAGCTGGCCGAGAATGCCGGCCAGGTCGTTACCCGCGACCGGCTGCTCGAGCGCGTCTGGGGCGTCACCTTCGCGGGAGGAACGCGCACCGTCGACGTCCACGTCGCGCAGTTGCGAAAAAAACTGGGGCGCCCCGACTTGATCGAAACCGTTCGGGGCGTCGGCTACCGGGCCCGCGAAGACCGAGCGCCTCGGGAGGCTTGATGCCTTTGCAGACGCGACTGGGCGTGGCGATCGGTGCCGCCGTGCTCGCCACCGTCTCCGTGTCGCTGCTAGCGGATGCGTATCTCATGCGCCGATCGATCGAGAACGCCGCGGTCAACGGTCTCAGACGCCAGGTGGCGCTACTGGCGAGCGAGAACCTGCATCCCCCGCCCGGACCGTTCGGCCGCTTTCTCGCGACTCAGGACGAGCGCCTCACGGTGTTGCCGCGCAGACAGGCCCGGCTGCTCCTCCCGGGCGGTTCGACTGGGCGGATCACTGTGCACGGGCGCGACTACCTGTACGCGACTCAGACGAGCGGGCCCGACGCCGTCATTCTCCTGCGCACGGCCAGCTCGGTCAGTTCCGACAGCCGGCCGTTCTGGCTCGCACTCGCGGCCGCGGGGGCGTTGGGCTCTCTCCTGGCAGCAGCAGTCGCCGCACTGCTCGCGCGCGGAATCGCCGGTCCCGTCGTGCGAGTTGCAAAGGCGAGCAGTCGCGTGGCCGCGGGCGAGAGCCCCCAGCCGCTTGTTGTCTGCGGCGCGCGTGAGCTTCGCGAGCTCGCGGAGTCGTTCAACACAATGTCCGGCCAGCTCACACGCGCCCGCGAGGTAGAACGCTCGTTCCTGCTCTCGGTCAGCCATGAGCTGAAGACACCGCTCACGGCGATCCGCGGCTACGCCGAAGGGCTCGAGGAAGGCGTGATGACACCCGAACATGCCGTCAACGTCATCCGCACGGAGGCGGCGCGTCTCGAGCGCCTGATCGCCGATCTCCTCCAGCTCGCCCGCCTCAACCGCCAGCGATTCGACGTCCGTCCCACGACGGTCGACCTGACCGAGATCGCGCGGGAAGGTGCCGCGCGGCACGCCGCGCGCGCACGAGAGCTTGGCGTACAGCTTCACCTCGAGGAGAGGTCAACTGCTCCCGCCGAGGCTGATCCCGACCGCCTCCTCCAGGCCCTCTCGAACCTCGTCGAGAACGCACTACGCTGCACCCCACCAGGAGGCACGGTCACAGTCGCTGCAGCACCCGGCAAGCTGACCGTCACAGACACCGGTCCCGGCATCACGCAGGAGGAGATCCCGCGCGCCTTCGAGCGCTTCTTCCTCTACCGACGCTACAACGGTGACCGTCTCGTCGGCACAGGTCTGGGGCTCGCAATCGTCCGGGAGCTCGCCCAGGCCATGGGCGGCGATGTCGAAGTCGGAAGTCCTGCCGGCGCAGGTGCGTCGTTCACGATTCAACTGCCTCTTCCGCAAGCGGAGGGCCAGCCCGCAGTGCTGTAAGGCAACCGGGGTACGGGCGCGTTTTACACGCGTTTACCGAGCGATGACGTCGCATTACGCATCGTTCATTTCGTCCAAACGCGCGGCTGGGATAACGGGCGGGTCAAAACACCTTCGACCCGGAGGTCGGTATGAAAGGCAAACTGATGTTGCTCATCGTCGCGTCTGCGCTCCTGGTCACGGCGACAGCCGCGGCAGCCCGGCTCGATGTCATCCGCGGCACCGACGGCCCGGACAACCTGAACGGCACCGCAGGCAGCGATCTGATCTACGGCAGAGGCGGCAACGACATCATCCGCGCGCACGAGGGGAACGACGTCGTCTATGGGGGCCGCGGCAACGACATCGTCCGCGGCGGACCTGGCAACGACATTCTCTATGGGGGGTCCGGCAACGACGTGATGTGGGCGGGCGCCGGGGCGGACGTCCAGTACGGCGGCGAGGGGAACGACGTCCTGCACGCGCTGGCGAACGACAACCAGCGCGATGTCCTCGACTGCGGACCTGGCTACGACGTCGCCTATGTGATCGTCCACGACCCGGTCCGGCTCCACGGCTGCGAGCAGGTGATCCGGCTCAGCCCAGAGGAGGCTGCCGCGATGGCCACCGCGAACGACGACAACGGCTAGACAGGCGGCGGCAACCTTGCGATCAGGCCCTGCAACGTCATGTCGTTGCAGGGCCTAACGCCGCTGACCGGCTGGTAACCGGCGAAGGTGGAGTCGAGCACACCCTCACCGCCCGTTAGGCCGGGCAACTGCTGCTGGAGGTCCTGCGCCCGCGCCGCGGGCAGCATCGTCTCGATCATCGACAGCGTCCCCTGCGGCGCCGGCGTCTCGACGGCAGCCTCGAGCCGCGCCAATGCAGCCATGACTGACCCGATCGCGCCCGTCGGGATCTCGATGCTGACTCTGACCATTGGCTCGCAGAGCACGGTTCCGGCGCGCTCGAGTGCTTGCATGACGATAAGCGGCGTGAGCTTTCGGAAGTCCGCAGCCGTGCTGAGCGGGCCCCGCCTCGATGGAGGACCGTCAGGGACGCTGTAGGTGCACTTGATCATCGTCACGACGCAGTCCGTGACCTGCCAACCGAAGAGCCCTTCCCGCAGCGCTTCGCGGACGTACTGATCCATGCGCTCCGCGAATCCAGCGAGCGTCTTGTAGATGTACAGCGGAACGGTGCGAGGATCGACTTGCAGTCGGAAAGCGATCCCAGAACCATTCGGTGCGGGATCGATGCGCAGTCCGATCGTGGCGAGAAACGGATTCGATTCCGCGTTGAGGATCTCGATCGCCTCGCCGGTGCGGATGGGCCGCTCGATGTAGATCGGGGTCGTCTCGCGGAACCTGACCTCGAGGCCGAACTCGTTCGCCAGCGTCGCCTGGATGACTTCCTTCTGGACTTCGCCGTAGAGCGAAACGGAGAGCTCCTGCCGCGTGTCGTCCTGCCGGACGTTGATCAACGGGTCCTGCTCGGCGAGCTGGGCGAGCGCGACGCGGAGGCGCGCGCGATCGTCGGACTTGCCGGCGACGACGACAGACTCCAGTGTCGGCGGCGCGAACTGGTGGTCCGAGGTGTCGGTTCCGGTCTCGCCGATGCGGTCGCCGACCTGGATCTCCGACAGACCCCAGAGCTTCGCGACCTCGCCCGCAGAAACCGATGGACGTTGTACCGCGGGCCCGCGCTCGAAGACCGTGATCGCGGTGACCTTGTCCTCGAGATCGTGGCCGAAACGCAGCCGGTCGCGCGTGTGAACCGTCCCGGAGAACATCCGGACGTACGCGATCTTCTCGCCGCCCTCGCCGCGTTCGATCTTGAAGACCGTTCCCGATGCCGGGCCATCGGGATCGTCGGCGGATGCTGGGAGCAGCTCGCCGATTCCGGTCATCAACGACTCCACGCCCGCACCGGTGACCGCGGAACCGAAGAAGACAGGGTGCAGGAGGACGCGCTTGGTCTGGACAGCGAGCGCAGCGCGAAGCAGGTCATACGGGAGCTTCGCCTCGTCGTCGACGTACGCCGCCATGATCTCCTCGTCACGTTCCGCGAGCGCTTCGGCCAACCGCGCACGGAACGCGGTGTCCTCCGCGTTCGAGAGCGTGAAGGTGGCGGCGCGCGTGCCGAGCGCGCTCGCGGTCCCCATCGGTAGGAGCGCCGGCGTCAGTCGCTCCGAGATGGCCTGCAGCACGCGCTCGTCGTCGGACCCAGGTCGGTCGATCTTGTTCACGAACACCAACGTTGGAATGCGTAGCCGTTGCAGCGCGCGCATCAAAATGCGTGTCTGCGGCTGTACGCCTTCGACGGCCGAGATCACGAGGACTGCCCCGTCGAGCACGCTCAGGACACGTTCCACCTCCGCAATGAAGTCGGGGTGGCCGGGCGTGTCGATCAGGTTGACATGGACGTCGTCGAACGCGAACGACGCGACGGCCGACCTGATCGTGATTCCGCGCTGCTGCTCCAGCGCCAGCGAATCGGTCTGCGTCGTGCCAGCATCGACGCTGCCGAGCTCGGCAATGACACCGGCCTCGTACAGCAGCCGTTCTGTGAGAGTTGTCTTACCGGCGTCTACATGCGCCAGGATCCCAAGGTTCAGCTCTTTCTTCGCCACGCGTCATACCCTCCGAATAGGTCGCAAAGCCCTTTTCGATTGAGATGAACGCTTGGCGCATCGCTACTCCTTGGTCGATCGGCGCCGACGGACTAATCCTGACGAATCATATGGGCCGGCCACGGCCTTTGCGGGCCGCCGTTCGTTCCAGACCCCGAAGTGCAAACGCAAGAGGAACGAATGCGTGCCGAATCACGCGATAGCCATGGCTCCGTGCGACGGGCGACACGGCCCCATGCGACACGTCGTGGGGTCAGACCCGAAAGACGTACGTAGGACGGGAGAAAGTGTGCCGACTAACGCGCGGTGATGGCGTGCCTGCGGGGTCAGCCGATCTTGAGGACGGCGGCCCCATGGAGTTCGCCGGCGCGCAGGTGCTGGAGCGCCTCGTTCGCCTCTTCAAGGCCGAATTCCCGGATCTGAGTGCGAACGGGCACCTCCGGCGCGAGCTGCATGAACTCCTCGCCGTCTCGGCGAGTGAGGTTGGCGACCGAGCGGAGCACTCGCTCACCCCAGAGCAGCTCGTACGAGAAGGAGGGGATGTCGCTCATGTGGATTCCGGCGCAAACGACGACCCCGCCTTTCGTGACTGCCGCCAGAGCCGCGGGAACGAGCTCGCCGACGGGCGCGAAGATGATTGCCGCGTCGAGCTCTTCCGGCGGCCTCTCGGTTGAGCTTCCGGCCCACTCCGCTCCGAGCGAACGCGCGAATTGCTGACCCTCCTCGTCGCCGGCGCGGGTGAAGGCAAAGACTCGGCGCGCCTGCCAGCGCGCGACCTGGGCGATGATGTGCGCGGACGCGCCGAACCCGTACAAGCCGAGGCGCTCGGCGCCGGCCGTCATCATCAAGGCGCGGTAGCCGATCAGGCCGGCGCAGAGAAGTGGCGCGACCTGGAGATCGGAGTAACTCTCCGGCATTCGCAGGCAGTAGCGCTCGTCGGCCACTGCCTCCTCCGCAAAACCGCCGTCGATCTGGAAGCCGGTGAACCTGGCATGGTTGCAGAGGTTCTCACGCCCGGAGCGGCAAAAGCGACAGGTGCCGTCCGTCCAGCCGAGCCAGGGCACGCCGACGCGCTCGCCGACCGAGAACCGCGACGCACCCTCACCGACACCGCTCACCAGACCCACGATCTGATGGCCAAGGACAAGCGGCAGCTTGGGGTCGGCCAACTCTCCGTCGACGATGTGCAGATCGGTTCGACAGACCGCGCACGCTTGAACGTTCACCCGCACCTGTCCCGGCCCGGGCTCAGGCCCCGGAAGCTCCGCCTCTCGAAGCGGGCTCCCGGCACCGGCAAAGACCATCGCGCGCACCGTCCCTAGCTCTCAGCTCCTGCTCGGCTCAAAATGGGCCGGGCCAACGGGGCACATGCGGGAGGAGGCCGAACGCGCGTGCGTTTCCGTCCAGGTCTCCTCCGAAGATCTGGTCTCCAACTGCGATGGGCGGTGACCACGTCGCTGCGCTGCCGGTCGAGAAGCTCCAGGCGAGCTTGCCGGTGCGGCCGTCGAGCGCAACGTAGCCGCCGGTGTCGCCGCCCGCGGCGACGACCGTGTCGCCAATGACGATCGGCGGGGGCTCATTGCCCAGCCCGATGTTTGTCAGCCAGCTCCTGTGGATCTTGCAAGCCTTGCCGACCTCGAACGCCGCGATGCCGTCTCCGACTTTCGACTCACCGCCGACTTCCGCGTGCGAGTCGAAGAGCATCCCGAGCCAGGGGGAATAGGCTGGCTGCCCGACGAACGCCTCGACCCCGTCGCCGAGACGAAAGCCGAACAGTGCGCCTGCTTCGAGGTCGTCTTGCTTCCAGATGTAGAGGTTTCCGAGCTTGTTGTTTGCCGCAGCCAGCGGTGGGCAGCCGGGCGGCTGGAAGAGAAGCGGCGCGGCGCCGAAGTCGATGTCCGCACCGGGTGGAGTGTTCTCGACCTCCTGCGGACGATCCGAAGCGACCGGCACGAGCGACGGCGTCAACCGCACCATCGCGTTGCCGTAGCCGACCGTCTCCAGGTGGCAGTTGCACGCTGGATCGTAGACATAGGCGTTCCCGATGCCCGTGAAGAGACCGGATCCATCCGGGGTGATCGAAACGCCGCCCCACCCCCAGATTCCCCCGAGGTTGCCGTAACCCGGCACCGGATCGAAACGCGCGATCTCCGTTGCGCTCTGAACGTCGATGGCGACCAGTCGCCCCTCAGCGGCGAGATCGTTCGGTCCAGGCTGATCACAGTAGGAGGACACGCCGACATAGAGCGTGTCACCGAGCAGCCGCAGCCCGGCCCAGACGTATTCGTATTGATTTCTAGCGCTCGTGATGTCGACCGGCCAGCCCGCGACTTCGGCTCCGGTCGCGAGGTCGAGCGCGTGAAGATGACCGTCCGCGGAGATGGCGTAGACGACGCCTCGCTGTTCGTCGATCGCTGGTGTCGAGCTGAACCCGTAGCTCCCGCAGGCGTCCTCGGGGGTTGTGACGGTGCCAAAGGAGTCGTGCCAGATGATGGTGCCGTCGCGAGGGTCAAGAGCGTAGATCGAGCCGGCCTCCGTCTCGAAGAGCACCACATCGCGCTGTTGACCATTGATGGAGACGCCACTCGCGTAGAGCGGAGACGCAACGATCCCGCCGTCGAGCTTGGTCGTCCACTTGTTGACGAGATAAGGCGCAGTCCGGGAATTCAAGAGCCGCGACGGAACGAAGTTCGTGAGTTGCGGATCGTGACCGTAGGCGAGCCACGAATCCGTAGGAGGAGGCGGCTGGTTCGCACCGGTGGCGGGAGTGCCCGATAGGGAGAAGATGACGATCGTAACGGCGACCAGTCGCATCGCCGATGCTAAACGACGATTGCCTGAAGCCAGGTCCGAACAGATTGACCGCACGCGCGGATCGATACCACACCGTGACCGTGGCGGCGGCGCCATCCGCGTGACTTCGATCTTCAGTTAGTCACGAAAGAATCAAAGGAAGGGCATGCGCGCGCTTCGAAGAAGCGCGCGCATGCTGTCACCGATTAAGACTGAAGAACGACGTTCTTCGCCTCGGGGCCCTTTGCGCCCTCGGCTGCTTCGAACTCGACCTTCGCTCCCTCGGGGAGCGACTTGAAGCCGTCACCAACGATCGAGCTGTGGTGAACGAACAGGTCCTTACCCTCGTCCGCGGGGGAGATGAAGCCATACCCCTTGGAGTCGTTAAACCATTTCACGGTTCCAGTTGCCATTGAAAAAACACCTCCTCTACCAATTCACGAACGGTAGGTGGAGGCGTCATTGCCAACCAGGTACGCGCTCTGTAGAAAGCCCACCGTAGCACGGTTACGTCCAGGCCCCTCCCGGGCACGGGCCTAGCGAGTTTGTTCCTCGACGTTTCTACCTGTAAATTGGTTGTTTCCAGCGACGACTAGGCGTGTCTCGGTAGCAGCGCGTAGCCGTCGACGACGGCCTGCCCGATGTCGACGAGCTTTCGATTCCCCTTACGCGCCTGAGTGCGGAGCAACTCGAATGCCTGCTCTTCTCCGATCGCGTGGCGTTCCATCAGGATTCCTTTCGCCCGTTCGGTGACGGCGCGGCGTCCTGCTGGATCGCGTCAGGCGTGCGGGACGCGGTACCGAGCACGCTGCCGGCCGTTCCGTCGGTACGCCAGGTCTTCGTACCGGGAGACGTGGCGGTTTCGGCAAGGCGAAGCGGCAGGTCTGGTGCCTGTCTCGGAAACGCCACACCCCACGAGACGATCTCCTTGGAGCCGAGCTCGACCGGATTGAGCTGCGCATCCAGGGAGGCGTCGGTTTTCCGTACTGATGGGGTGGTTGGGATTTTCATGGTCATGCCGCTCGCGCGTGGGAAGGCCCGCGAACTGCGGACCTTCCCAGCGCAGAGATAGGTCTTACTACGCCTTGACGCCGTTCGTCTTGTGGACGATGACCTCGCCGTCGGTGACCTTCGGCGGAGTCTGCAGGATGTTCTCGAGCTTCTCGTCGCGCACCCACTCGGATGCGACACGGGTCGAGTCATCGGCCTGCGTCGAAGTCTCGAACACGCCGATCGAGCTCATGACGCCATTGCCGGTGTCGATGAGGAAGTAGCTGCTGAAGCCGGGAAGCTTGCTCAGCTTCGGTGCCAGGCTCTCGCCGACCTTCTTCGTCAGCTCGTCGATGTTGCTGGAGTCGATGCCTTCGTAACGTCTCACAGTCGCAAACATAGTTGCTCCTAACTTCCCTCATTCAGGTCGGAGAGCTCGAGTCGAACTCTCCTGATGCACTCAGGCCAGGTTTCGCAAGTCGAAGAGGAACCTCGGAGCCTCGGCGGCTTCCGCGCAAGAACCATTCGCGCTGTCGCACTCTAGCCGCGATCTTGCTCGGCTGCGGATCGTCTTCAGAACTTAACAGTCGTTTATGACCACGCGTGCAGGTCGTTCTCGACTGATAGCATTGTTTTACAGCTAGACGAACCCGGTGACGCTCCTGCGTCCTCCCGCTTTCGTGGGGGAGGTCATGAAAGTGGTCGAAGCGTCAAGGAGACACAATCGTTGGCCGTGTCTTGGAACGCGTTCGGTCGAGACAAGACTGACGCTGGTACCGAGGGAGCCGATGTCCGCGCCGCGTGAGAGCGAGTCGGAGGCCGGAGCGCGTCGTCTTCTCGCCGCGGTGGACGAGCTGAACCAGCAACGTGAAGAAGGGCACCATGGTTGAGAGCGCATCCCAACACCAGCTGAAGCGGAGGCGCGACGAGTTGCGGGCGTCGCTGCCGGCATTGAGCCAGACCCGCGCCGACGCGTATCGCCTGAACAGCGACGCACTCGCGGTCGGCCGGACCGGAGAGACGTACCAGGATCCACGAGAGAAGGCTCGGCTGAGCGCAGCCGAGGTGACAGCTGACGACGCGATGCGAGGTGTTCAGCGCGAGATTCGCCGACTGGACCAACAGATCGTCAGAACGTCGGCCCGGGGGTCCAGATCGAAAGTTGGACGCCGATGAGCGCAGGGCTGTTTGAGATTCGCCTCGGCGAGAGGAGCACGGCAGCTCCGCAGAAGGTGGAGTTCCCGGCTCGCGCCGAGTCGCCTTTTCGACAGGCGGAGCAGCGCGGGCTGCACCGCCACTGCTCCGGCTGCGCGCGAGAGACGGAGCACGTCCTGTTTCGGGAGCGTGACGGGGCAGGCATTCCGGCCATCCGTTGGCCGGCGGTCAAGGCTGCGAGCGGCACGACGATCTGCGTTGACTGCGGCCAGTGGCGCGCCGCGGCGCGTCAGCCCGCGCGAACGATGAAGAAGGCGATCGCCACGTACTGACAGGCGACGCCGACGATCGTCAATGCGTGGAACAGTTCGTGGTACCCGAAAACCGCCGGCGCCGGATCCGGACGGCGGCGCACATAGACGATCGCACCGGCTGTGTACGCAAGCCCTCCGACGATGAGCAGGATCACTGCCGCCAGGTCGACCCGGCCGATGAGCTGCGGGAGAACGATGACCGCCACCCAGCCGAGCGCGATGCCGATCGCGGCGGCTAGCCACTTCGGTGCTGCGACCCAGACGAACTTGAGGATGATCGCGGCGGCGGCGCCGGCCCAGATGATCGTGAGCACGACGGGACGCCATGCGCCTCGCAACACGAGCAGTGAGACGGGCGTGTACGTCCCGGCAATCAGCAGATAAACCCCGGCGTGATCGACGCGCCGCATCCACAAGCGGGCCCGCGGCGACCACGTCACCCGGTGGTAGAGCGCGCTGGCTCCGAAACAGGCGGCGACCGAGCCGGCGAACACCGCTGCCGCGAAGCGCGCGCGTCCGCCGTCGGCGCCGACGACCAACAGCGGCGCGAGGATGACCGCGATCAAGAACCCGACCTGATGGAGCACGCCACGCAACCTTGGCTTGTCGCGCCCGACTGCGATGTGATCGGTCGTCTGCACGGAAACGCCCCGCACGATAGCGGGGATCGCAGAACTGAGAGCGCGCTAAGAACTGCCGTTGAGGCGAAGCGTCATCCGCGTGCCGCCACCGTCGGCCGGCTCCGCGACGACCTCTCCGCCGTGGGCCACCGCAACCTGGCGGACGATTGCGAGTCCGAGGCCCGAGCCGGGCCGGCCGCGCGCGGACCGAGATCGATAGAAACGATCGAAGACATGCGGAAGGTCTTCCTCGTCGATTCCCGGACCGTGATCGCGCACGGTGACCTCGCCGTCGCGCACTGCAACCTCGACGTCAGCGCCTGGAGGGCTCCACTTCGCGGCGTTGTCGAGCAGGTTCGCGACCGCACGCTCGATCGTCGAAGGGACTCCCTGCACTGTCGACTCCTCGAGGTTGGTCGAGAAGGTCACGGCAGGACGGTTGCGCCGTGCCCGCTCCACTGCCTCCGAGGCGATGAGATCGAGCCGCACCTCTTCCGGTTCCTCGGTCTGCTGCTCGCCGCGTGCGAGATCGATCAGCTCGGAGATCAGCGTCGTCATCTCGCTCAGCTGGTCGACGACGTCGGTGAGCAGACGCGCGCGCTCTCCAGCGGGCAACGCACGCTCGCTCGCGAGCACCTCGATGTTCGTCCTCAGGCTCGTCAGCGGAGTTCGCAGCTCGTGCGATGCGTCCGCGACGAGCTGGCGCTGGGCACGCGAGGACTCCTCGAGCGCGCCGAGCATCGCGTTGAAGCTTCCGGCCAGCCTGCTCAGCTCGTCTCGGCCGTCGACGGTGATGCGGTCCGAGAGGTCTCCGGTCTCCGTGACGTTCTCCGTCGCGGCAGTGAGTCGACGGACCGGAGCAAGCGCTGCACGTGACACGCCCAGTCCAAGGGCGGCAGCGATCGCGATTCCTCCGCCGGCAATCAGGATCAGCAGGTTCTTGATGCGACCGAGCGAGTGATCGACTTCCGTCATCGAGCGGGCGACCTGCCCTGCCCCCACGGGCGGATACGGGAAGGTCAGAACTCGGAGATGTGTCTTCTGCACGTGCGCGTCACTGAAGAACGCGCCCCGTTCTCCTCGTGCAACCGCCAGGACGCTCTCTGTCACCGGCAGCCGGGCCGTCGCGCCGCTCACCACGAGCAGGTTTCCATTCGCATCAACGGCTTGCGGATAGATGGTTGGTCCTCCTATCTCGCTCGGTCGCGTAGCGAAATGCGCCAAGTCGTGCAGCGGGGTTCCTTGTAATTGTCCGGCGGTGGTCCTCAGCGAGTCGTCGACTGTGGCGCGCAGCTGACCCCGGACGACGAAGTAGATGACGAACGACGCGGTCAAGATCGCGAGCGCGACGGCAGCGGCCGCAACCAACGCCAGGCGTGTGCGGAAGCTCATGGCTCGCGCAGCGCGTAGCCGACCCCGCGCACGGTCTGAATGAGACGCGGCTTACCGCCCGCTTCGGTCTTGCGGCGCAGATAGCCGATGTACACGTCCAGGGAATTGGAGGCGAAGCCGAAGTCGTAACCCCAGACCCGTTCGAAGATGATCGAGCGGGTGAGGACCTGTCGGGGATTCGTCATGAACAGCTCGAGCAACGCGAACTCGGTCCGGGTGAGCTCGATGGGGTCGCCGCCGCGCCGCACCTCCCGGGTTCCCGGATCGAGCTCGATGTCGGCGAAGCGCAGCAACTGGTCGTCGGCCGCCGAGGTTCTCCGCAGCAAAGCGCGCACTCGGGCGACGAGCTCCTCGAGTGCAAACGGCTTCGTGACGTAGTCGTCGGCGCCGGCGTCCAGGCCGGCCACGCGATTGTCGATCTCGTCCCGCGCGGTGAGCATCAGCACGGGTACCCGGTTGCCGCCGCGGCGAAGCCGACGGCAGACCTCCAAGCCGTCCACGTTCGGCATCAGCACGTCGAGAATGACAGCGTCCGGTTGGCCGTCGCCGTTCGCCTCGAGGCGCTCCAGCGCCTCCTGGCCGTCGGCTGCGAGCTCGATCTGGTACCCCTCGAGCTCGAGCGCTCGACGCAGGGACTCCCGCACGGCGCGTTCGTCGTCGACGACCAGAATCTTCACAGCACCAAATTGTCCTCGCGAAAAGTGAGAGCCGGCTAAGAAGCCGACATGATCAGGGCTTCGCGACAGTCAGGCTAACGGAGCCGCGGCCGGCGAGGTCGGTGACCCGGAAGCGATAGCTCCGGGCGCCGCAGGCCGTGAAGGTGCGTGAGACGACGCCCGCGGTGACGACGTGAGCAGCGCGGGTCGACGATGCGAAGACATCAACGGAGAGGCGCATGCCTGCCGAGTGCTTCAGGGTCATCTTCAACGTTCCGTCGAGCTGGGTCGCGACGGTAAAGGTGCGGGCCTTCTTCGTCCGGCTCAACGCCGCGGTTTGCGTGGTCGTCGTGCCGGCCTGCCAGGGGTTGGTCACGTCCTGCTCCGCTGCGGTGAGCGCTGCGGCCGTGGGATACAGAGATTGGCTGACGATCTGCCACGGCGCTTCCGGGAGACCCGCTTTGCGCTCGTTCAGCACGCGATACGTCTCGGCCCAACCTTCACCGGGGTTCAATGTGTAGTGCGCGGCATCCTCGGCACCGGGGAAGAGCTCGCCGCTCCGCGTCCTCGCGCAGACCTGCATCGAAGACGCCCAGCGCTTCGGGCCATAGTCGAGCGCCGACCACGGCGCGTTGGAACGATTCGCCGCAACGTGGTGACCGTACTCGTGCGTGATCACGGCCTCGGCGGAGAGGTCGGTGCCGGGGTCCTCGCCCGGCGTGTACAACACGGCGCCCTGCGGGCTGTAGCAGGCGACCGCATTCGGACCACAGACGCGCTCGATTTGCGTCGGCGTCGTCAGCAGGACCGTGACGGTGGAGATCTCCGGGCCGTGCACGAGCGAGGCGAGAAAGTCTGCCCAGCGCTGACCCATGGCCGGGTCGACCGGATAGCTGTTGGAGGCATAGATCGTCACCAATTCGCCGGTCGAGGTTCGATACTGACCGCCCCAGTAGCCGGCCGGAGCGACAGCGCTGATGTTCGCCGCCGCCACCTCCGTGTCGATGATCGGGCCCGCAGCGCGTGCGATCTCCGCGCGCACCGGGACGTCGAGCCGTCGCGTGGTGCTCGGCTGCGCTGCCGCCGCTGCCACAAGGGCGGTAGCGGCAGCGACGGCGCACAGGAACGGCAAACGGGCAAAGTGGCAAGGTCCCGCCCGCCGTGAGCGTCGCGAGTCGAGGGTCGATGGGGATTCCAGGTCCCGCGAAGCCACGAGCTCGACGGTGCCACCTCGGCCTAAGACCGGGTTAAGACGACCGTAAGGACTTTGTGAGTCGAGGTCTTAGCGAGTTCTTAGCCGAGTCTCACGGGGCTCTTAAGGAGCTCTGGTCAGATGGACACCGTGAGACACGTGACGACTCCCTCCGTCACCCTGGCAGCCGCGTTGGCCGCCGGCGCCCTCATCGGCGCCGGCGGCGGCGCGGCGACGTACGCCTCACTGTCGTCAGGAAAGGGAAAGACCGTCGTCCGGCAGGTGACGGTCAACGACGGCCAGCCCACTTCGAGCGACGGCACGCTGTCTGTTCAGTCCATCTACCGGCTCGCGTACAAAGGCGTGGTCGAGATCACGTCGGCGCAGGGGCAAGGCTCGGGCTTCGTCTACGACGGCAGCGGCCACATCCTCACGAATGCGCACGTCGTCGAAGGCAGCACCTCTGTCTCCGTCAAATTCTGGAACGGCAAGACGTTGAACGCGCAGGTCGTCGGGACCGATCCTTCGACGGATCTCGCGGTCTTGAAGGTCAATGCTCCCGTGTCCGAGGTCTTCCCGCTCTCGCTCGGCGACTCGAGCAAGCTCGTCGTCGGTGACACGGTCGTCGCCATCGGCAGCCCGTTCGGGCTCGAAGGAACGGTCACGTCGGGAATCGTCAGTGCGCTGCACCGCGAAATGACGTCGCCGAACCACTTCGCGATCGACAACTCTATCCAGACCGACGCAGCGATCAACCACGGCAATTCCGGAGGTCCACTCCTCGACGCTCAGGGCAAGGTCGTCGGGATCACGTCGCAGATCGAGAGCAGCTCCGGCGGCAACGAAGGAGTCGGCTTTGCGATCCCGTCGGACACGGTCAGCTCGATCGCGTCGCAGCTGATCTCGAGCGGGAAAGCCGAGCACGCCTTCCTCGGCGTTGTCCTCCGCGATTCCTCTTCGCAGACGGGCGCCGCGATCAACCAGGTGCGACCAGGTACGCCGGCTGCGAGCGCGAGCCTACGCGCAGGCGACATCGTCACCGCAGCTGGGGGCAAGCCGATCAGGTCGGCGAGCGAGCTCAGAGCAGTGATCAACGCGCATCGTCCCGGTGACACGATCTCGCTCACCTACACGCGCGGAGGCACGAGCCACACCGTCACGGTGAAGCTCACATCGCGTCCGGCGTAACTACGCGGGGCTCTACGCGGGACTCTGATACATCTTCGACATCGCCTGGAGCAGCTTCCAGGCGATAGAGCTGTGCGTCTCGACGAGGGGACGGAACTCCCACGACGTCAGTCCGAAGCAGCGCAGCTCGGTATCGGCCGTGATCGTTGCGGTCCTCGGGCTCTCGTTCAGCAGCGCGACCTCACCGAAGTAGTCGCCGGGGCCGAGCCGGCGGCGTTCGTCCCCGCCGACCGTCACGGTCGCCTCGCCGGATTCGATCACGAAGAAGCCGATGCCGCTCTGGCCCTCGGACGTGACCGCGTCGCCCGCCTTGAACGTCCGCTGCTTCATGCTCGCGGCAATCCGCTCTCGCTCTTTCCGGTCCAGATCGGAGAAGATCGGGACCCGCGTCAGGAGATTGGCCGCGCCCTCTGCCACGCCGAGACTATGCCACACTGACGCGGTGAGGCTCACGATCGTCGGGTGCTCGCCTGCCTGGCCCAACCCCGGCGGTGCACAGTCCGGATACCTCGTCGAGGGCTCTGGACGCGTCCTGCTGGACTGCGGGCCGGGCGTCCTCCCTCGGCTCCGTGAGCAGGAAGGCTGGCCACACGTCGATGCGATCGTGATCACGCATTTCCACCTGGACCACTGGGGAGATCTCGTGCCCTGGACCTTCGGCTCGATGTTCGGCCCGGGCCGTAACGTCCCGCCGCCCCAGCTGTGGCTGCCGCCCGGCGGCAAGGAAGAGCTCGGCCGCTTCGGGGAGAAACTCGGCTTCGCCGGCATGTTCGACGCGTTCGACCTACTCGAGTACGTCGAGGGGGAGCCGTTCGAGGCGGATGGGCTGACGATCACGCCGGTGCGAGTGCCTCACTATCAGCTGCAGACGTACGCGCTCCGCGTGACCGACGGGAAGACGACGCTGGCCTACTCGGGCGACTCGGCCCCAAGCCCGCAACTGGCGGAGGTCGGCCGCGATGCGGACCTCTTTCTGTGCGAAGCGACTCTCAAGGAGAGTCGCGAAGGCGACGACGGCCTCCGCGGTCACCTGTCGGCGGAAGAGGCGCTTGCCGCCTTCGAGGAGTCCGGCGCGCGGAGGCTCGTGATCATCCATCGTCCCGAGGAGCTCCCTCTGCCAGACGGCGTCGAGCGCGCAGCCGACGGCGACGTCTACGAGACGTAGTCGGCGAGCCTGGCGGCGACTTCGCCGAGCCTGCGGTAGCCCTCGACAGACGGATGGTCTCCGTCCGAGGTCCACTCGGCGCGCATGCGTCCCGGGCGGTCGGGGTCCTCGAGAGTGTCGTGAAACGAAAGGAGCGGAATGCTCTGGTCGCGCGCGAGCTCCGCGATCAGCGCATTCAAGCGCCGGATCTCCGGTTCCGCGTCCGGCCAGCCGTTGTTCCACGGCAGGACGTCGACGATCGCGACCCCGACGCCTAGCTCCTTGCCGCGTCCGACCATCGCGCGCAGATTTGCCGCTGCGTCCTCCACGGGCTGCCGCTGTGCGATGTCGTTGATGCCGCCCTGGACGACGAGAAGCCTTGCGCCGCGCGCACAGTCGTCGAGGCGGCCCATGATCTCGTCCGTCCGCTGGCCGTAGATCCCGCAGTTGCGAAATGCGAGCCTCGGCTCGATTCGCGTCGCCCAGTATTCCCACTGGCTCGTCTCGTCGCCGCCGCGACGGGATTCGTAGCCCGGCGAGCCTTCGGTGATCGAGTCGCCGAGCGCGGCGACGAGAATCCGTCCGTCAGGTTCCGCGGGGATCGGTCTGCTCTGCGATCTTCTCGGGCGCGCCGCCCCTGTTCTTGCGGACGACGTCGTAGCCCTTCAGCCTCGCGACCACGCTTTCGACTTCGGGATACTCGTGCCCCGGATGAACGGCGAACTGATGCGGATCGGAGCGGAGCTCCTCGTATTCGACGCGCGTCATGATGAGGCGCTCCTCGCACGTGCCGTCGCCGCACTCGCAGACGAGATCGAGCGACTGCGTCTTCAGGTCGAACGTCTCGGCGAGATTCTCGATCCGCTCGTTGACTTCCCGAAAGACGGCTTCGTTCAGCCCGATGCGCTCCTCACGTGAGCTCATGCGCGCAGGCTACTCCTTGCTGACTTGCTCGTCCTTCTCCACGATGACGTAGTCGCTCTCCCGGGAGACCACGTGCCCGACCGGCGCATCGGCCTGCTCGTGGCCCGGAGCGGTGAAGAAGTGTCTCGGATTCGCTCGGACGTCCTCGTATTCGGCCAGAGTGAGGCGCAGGATCTCGGTACAGGACGGGACGGGACACTCACACAGAAACGGGACCCGCTCGACCGGCGCGTCGTACTCGTCCGCCTTGGCGCGGATCTGCTCGTTGGCCTCGCGGAAGGTGTAGTTGTTCTTCACGATCCGCTCTCGCACGCTGTCGTTCACAGTCCGCTCGTTCTTGCGCGGCGAGTGAGCGGCTAAACCCGTCGTTCGGCGGCGATCAGCGCGGCCAGCTCGGCCGGTGTCTCCTGACCTGGGCGGATGGCTCCGACCAGGTCGTAGAGCTTCATCCGGTGCGAGCGTGCCGCTCGCCGGATCAGCTCGAAGGCCTCCTCGACGTCGAGGCCGTACCGTTCCGCGACGATCCCCTTCGCCTGCTCGATCGAGATCCGAGACTCGAGGGCGTGCTCGAGCTGGGCGCGGCGCTCGTAGGAGGCATGCGTGACGGCAAGCAGCCGGGCGACGGCTGCGGACGCGTCCTGGAGCGTGCCCACCTCGATGTCCCCTTCCGGCAAGAGACTGGGAGTCTAGTGCCGGCGCGGCTTCAGATCGACGACCAGATCGCACTCCAGTGCGTCGGCGATCCGGAGCAGTGTGTCGATCCGGGGCGGCCGACCCCCCCGCTCCAGTCGCGCGATCGCCGACTGAGTCGTGCCGACCAGCTCCGCCAGCTCGCGTTGGGACAACCCCTGATCCTGACGCCGCTCGGCGACCTTTTCCGCCACCGCGGCGAAGAACCAGCCGCGGTCGGCGGTACGGATTCGCTCCTGCAGGCGCTCGAGTCCGCCCTTGTTCATGCGTGGCATTGCAGAAATGCTATCGCTAGGCCAGAAGCTTGCGGTGACGCCGCAGCGCCACAAGGACCGTATCGACGTCCTCGACGCTGTTGTAACAGTGAGCGGAGATGCGCAGGTTGCCGTCGCGCTCCGAGGTGACGATGCCTTCGTCACCGAGAGCAACGACCAGCGCCTTTGCGTCGGTCGACTTGACGCAGATGAGCGCGCCGCGGCGTTCCGGCGCTCGCGGCGTGACGACGCTTGCCTCCAGCTCGTCCAGACCATCGAGCAGATGCGAATTGAGACCCTGCACGTGCTCGCGCGTTTCCGCGATCCCGATCTCCTGCATCAACTCGATCCCGGCGATGCCGGCGTAGATCGACGGGACCGGCGGTGTGCCCGACTGGAAGCGCGCCGCGGTATGCGCGGGCGAGTAGTCCGTGTGATCCATGGCAAAGATGTTCTCGTCCGCGAACCAACCGGTCTGCGTGGGCCAGACACGCTCGACGAGGTCGCGCCGGCAGTAGAAGAACCCGAGCCCCGCCGACCCGAGCAGATACTTCAGGGCCCCCGCACCGAGAAAGTCGACGTCCAGCTCGGCGACGTCGACCGGCAGCGAGCCAATCGCCTGGAACGCGTCGAGGAGGACGAAGGCCCCGCGCTCGTGTGCGAGCGCGACGACCGCAGGCACGTCCAGCATCGCGCCGTTGCGGTAACAGACGTGGGTGAGCGCAACGATCAGCGTGTCGTCGTCGATCGCGCGCTCGAAGTGCTCGAGCGGGATGGAGCCGTCCTCTGCGACACGCACGTGTGCGACACGCGCGCCGCGGGCCTCCTGCGCGTGCCAGATCTGACCGATGGTCGGAAATTCCCAGTCGGTCAGGACGACCTTCGACCTCTTCGTGAACCGCAGGCCGCTGGCGAGCGCGCTCACACCTGCAGAAAGCGACGTCGTCACGGCGATCTCGTCCGGGCCCGCGTTCACGAGACCCGCGAAGGAGCTGCGCGCCGCCTCCTGCCGCTCGACCCAGTACTCCCACGGAGCGCCGTGCTCGTCCCAGTCCGCGAGGTACTGGTCATACGCGGCGCGCACGGAGTCCGACAACGCTCCCTGCGAGCAGGAGTTGATGTACACCTGGTGTTCGAAGATCGGGAAGCGGTGGCGGCAGCGCTCGGCGAGCGTCGCTGCCTCAACGGCCAAGGTATGCCTTTCGCAGGTCCTCGTGCTGCAGGAGCTCGTTCGCCGGCCCGCTGAGCACGCACCGTCCCGTCGACAGGACGTAGCCACGGTCGGCGATCGAGAGCGCCATGTTCGCATTCTGCTCGACCACCAACATCGCGACGCCGGACTGGTGCACCTGCTGGATGATCTCGAAGCTCCGCTCGACGAGGATCGGCGCCAAGCCCATCGACGGCTCGTCCATCAGGAGCAGCTTTGGCCGCGCCATCAGAGCGCGTCCCATCGCGACCATCTGCTGCTCACCCCCGGAGAGCGTGCCCGCGAGCTGGCTTCGCCGCTCGTGCAGCAGTGGAAAGAGCGCGTAGACCCGGTCGAAGTCCTCCTTGCGCCCTTTCGTGTCCCGGATCAGGTACGCGCCCATCTCGAGGTTCTCCAACACCGTCATCGGCCCGAACAGACGACGGTTCTCGGGAACGATCGCCATCCCCTGCCGGATCCGGTAGCTCGTGTTACGGCCGGTCACGTTCTCGCCGCGAAACTCGACGGCGCCGTTACGCGGCTGCACGAGGCCGAGGATCGTCTTGAGCGTCGTCGACTTTCCCGAGGCGTTGCCGCCGAGCAGAGAAACGAGCTCGCCTTCACGAACGTTCAGGTTCAGGTCCTCGAGGATGTGGATCTCTCCGTAGTACGTATCGATGTTCGTCAACCGCAGCAGATCCGGTGCGCCGTTGGAGCTCACTTCGTCTCCGCCTTGCGCAGGCCCAGATACGCCTCGACGACCCGCGGATCGGTCGCAACCGACTCGAAGGACCCTTCGGCGATCTTGACACCGTGGTCGAGCGCGACGACGCGATCCGAGATGCCTTCGACGACGTGCATGTCGTGCTCGATCACCAGGATCGTGTAGCCGCCGTCTTCACGAAGCTTTCCGATCAGCTCGGTGATCTCGTGTGTCTCACGGGGATTCATCCCGGCGGCAGGCTCGTCGAGAAGCAGGATGCGTGCCTGTGTCGCCATCGCTCGCGCGATCTCGAGCCGCCTTCGATTCGCGTACGACAGGCTGTAGGCGAACTGGTCCCACCGATAGCCCATCAGCCTGTCGCCGAAGAACGAGAGCTTCTCCTCGGCGAGGCGGTGGATCTCCTTCTCCTCCCGCCGCGCGCCGGGCGTCCGGACCATCGAGCGAAGGATGCCGACCTTCGTGTGGCCATACTGCGCGGCCATGACGTTCTCCTTGACCGTCATGTTGAGGAACAGGCGGAGCGTTTGGAACGTGCGAGCGATCCCGAGCTCCGTGATCTTGTGCGGTGCGACACCCACGAGATTTCTGCCCTCGAGCTGGATCTCGCCCGAGTCCGGCCGGTAGATGCCCGTGATCAGGTTGAAGAGCGTCGTCTTGCCAGCGCCGTTCGGGCCGATCACGCTCACGATCTCGTGCTCCTTCACGGTGAGGTCGAGGTCGGCGATGACGCGCAGCCCGCCGAAGGACTTGTCGACTGCCTTCAACTCGAGCAGCGTCGCCGGACCGGCGCCCGTCACACGATCTCCACGGTCGCGGTGCCGAAGAGACCCTGTGGCCGGATGTTCATGAGCGCGACGAGCATTGCGCCCAGCAGGATCAACCGTGTAGCTCCGCCGATCTGCACGAGCAACAGGTTCTCCCACACGAACATGACGAGATATAAGAGCGGCGGCAGCAGCACGGCGCGCCAGAGGCGGCCGAGCTGCGGGTACATCACGATCGCCGCCACGAGCAAGATGTAGGCGACGTCCGCGATCTTCACGGAGTTGCTTGGGAACAGCATCCAGTGGTCGAGACCTCGGGCGAAGAGGCCCGAGCCGATCGACTGGCCGTGGACGAGACGTGGATACGCCGCCGACGCGACCGCATGGATCGCGAAACCGAATGCGACAAGCCCGCCGAGCTCGGCCGCGAGGAGCCGCCAGGGCCGCAGCTTGACGAGAATCGCGATCAGAATCGCGCCGTAGAACAGAGGGCGCGCATTGGCAGAGGAGCGGAGCAGCTCCGGCACGCTGCTGACGATCACGGCACCGACGACGATTCCCATGATGCTCCCGAAGCCGCCGAGAATCATGATCGCGTAGATCGTGATCAGCAGTCCGACGTCGTAGTCTCCGGGCAGCGCCGCCGTCGCGATCGTGCCGTAGATCGCACCTGTCAAGCCCGCCACCCCGGCGCCGAAGACGAAGGCGAGCAGCTTGAGTCGATTCACCGGGATGCTCATCACCTCGGCGGCCAGAGGATCCTCCCGGAGCGCGCGCCAGGCACGGCCGGTCCTCGACTCGTTGACGAAGGCGAGCAAGATCAGAACCAACGCAACTGCGATGAGTAGGAGGTAGTACTGCTTCCTCGTGGTGTCGATCTTGAAGCCGAAGAAGTTGAACGGGTCGATGTTCGCGATCCCGTTCGATCCGCCCGTCAGATCGACGTGGCCGAAGAAGGGAAAGCTGATCCGGTTGGCGTTGTTGACGAAGACGACGAACGCCTGGCCGAAGAAGAGCGTCAAGATCGCGAGGTAGTCCCCGAGGAGCCTGCGAGAGGGCAGTCCGACGAGAAGGCCCACGATCGCCGTGCCGAGCACCACCACCGGGATCGCCGCCTCTGCTTGCCAGTGGTAGCCGAACTGCGGCGAGGCGAGGATCGCGTACAGATAAGCGCCGCAACCGAAGAACGCGACGTAACCCAGGTCCAGGAGCCCGGCGAAGCCCACCACGATGTTGAGCCCGAGGGCGAGCAGCGCGTAGACGAGCGTGAACAATCCGAATCGGAAGAGGTTTCCCTCGCTCGTGACGAACGGAAAAACCGCTGCCGGAACCGCGAACACGAGCACCCGCGCGGCCGGGGGCAGGCGCTCCCACCTCTGCAGGACTGCGCCTCGCACCCCGGTGTAGCGCTCCCGTTTCCCTTCGACGCTCGCGACCCATTCGTCGACTCCGATCCGCGGGGTGTCCGGAGGCTGGTCCATCAGACCTTGGAGATCGCCGCCCTGCCGAACAGACCGCTCGGCCGGATGAGGATCACGAGGATGAGCAGCGCGAAGACATAGAGGTTCTGGAAGGTCGAGCCCTGCGGGAGGTAGCCGGTGGCGTACGACTCCGCGAGCCCGACGATCAGCCCACCGACCATCGCGCCCGGGATGCTGCCGATACCGCCGAGCACGGCTGCTGTGAAGCCCTTGAGGCCGGCGATGAAGCCCATGAAGTGGTAGATCTGGCCGAAGACGAGCGCGAACATCACGCCCGCTGCGCCGGCAAGGGCCGACCCGATGAAGAACGTCACGGAGATCACCCGGTCGACGTCGATCCCCATCATCGAGGCCGCTTCGCGATCGAAGGACGTGGAGCGCATCGCCTTGCCCAGACGAGAGCGGGCGACGAAGACGGTGAGGGCGATCATCAGCCCGATCGCCGTGACGACGGTCAGGAGCTGTGGGACAGAGAAGAAGAGCTGGCCGATGCTGTACGTCTTCACGCCGATCAGGGCGAACGTGTTGTAGTCCCTGAAGGCCGCGCCGAAAATGAGCAAGGCGCTGTTCTGCAAGAAGATGGACACCCCGAGGGCGCTGATCAAGGGTGCGATACGCGGAGCGTTCCTGAGTGGCCTATAGGCAAAGCGTTCGATCGCGACCCCGAGCACGCCGCAGCCGAGCATCGCGACGATGAACATCAGCAGGAGGACGACGGCGCCCGTGAAGGTCGGGTTCAGGGGCCCGCCGAGGGCGTGCAGCGCGTACCAGCCGAGGAAGGCACCGACCATGTAGACGTCGCCGTGGGCGAAGTTCAGGAGCTTGAGGATCCCGTAGACCATCGAGTACCCGAGCGCGATGAGCGCGTAGAGGCTGCCGAGCGTCAGCCCGCTGACTGTGAGGTCGAAGAACAGGCCCCAGTTCACGGATGAAATGTCTCACAGACGAGTGCGGCCCGTCAGTAGACGGGCCGCACTCGCCATCGATCGTTGGTTTTCCTCTAGCCGGCGATCGGGACGAAGACCTTCCCGTTCGACTTGTAGAGCCCGAACTTGTGCAGCGTGGACAGATCACCGTTGCGGTTGTAGCGGATCGCAACGCCGATCAGCGACTGTGACGCTGGGATCTTGGTCGACCTGATCGCCGCCCGAACCTTGGCTCGCGTCGTGGAGCCGCTCTTGCAGGACCGGTCGATCGCGTTCGCAACGACCTGTGTGGCCGCGTACGTCGGAGCACCGAAGTACTCTCCGTCGCCGCCGTGCAGCTTCTTGAAGCCCGTGATGATCTTGGACTTCGGATTCAACGGGAAGTTCGAGTCGTAGACGTTCGACCCGACACTCGCGAACGACGAGTCGAAGAGCCCGTCCGACCCCATCAGCTTGATGCTTCCCTTACCGGCAGATTTCATCTGGTTGCCGAATGCCTGACCCTTCGGCGGCAGCTGCCACGGGATGTAGACGATCTGCGTGTCGCGCGGAATCTTCGCAATCAGCGAAGAGAAGTCCGACTGCTGCTGGCTGACGCCGTCACGGCCGACGGTTGATCCGGCCGTCTTCAGCACCTGCTGGACCGTATCCGCCAGGCCTGTGCTGTAGGTCTCCTGGTCGTCGATGATGTAGACGCGCGTGTACTTCAGCTTCTTCAGGATGAAGTTCGCCACCGTCGGACCCTGGATTGCGTCCGGCGGGACGGTGCGGAACATGTAGCCGGTTCGCGTTCCGTCCGTCGTGAGCGAGGTCCGAGTCGACGAGCCCGATACCCAGGCGAGGCCGCCGTCCTTCAGCGACTTGGTCACGCCGACGATCTCGTTGCTCCCGGCCGGACCGACGACTCCAAGGACGTTCGGGCTGCCGGCGAGTGCCTGTGCACCCTTCAACGCCTCGGCCGTGCCCGTCGGTGCTCCCAGCTGCGTGTCCTCGGTCTGGAGCTTGAGCTTCGTCTTGTGCGTCTTGTTGTACGTCGACACGTAGTACTGCGCCCAGTGCACTTGCTGGATGCCGATCGATGCCGCAGGACCCGTCACCGGGGCCATGAAGCCGATGGTGCGGGTCTTGCCGCACTTGACCAGTGCCGCACCACTCCCCGCCTGCGCCGACGGCGCGGCTGCCCGGTTGGGTGTCGCGTACGCCGCGGCTACGACCGCGAGTGCGGCTGAAAACGCCAGCACGCCCGCAATCGCAGTAGCCCTTCTACTCCTCATTCGATCTCCTCCTTGGTATTTACCCCGGTCTTCCCCACATGTGACGACGTTCGAGCCTACTTGTTGTCGGCATACGACCTGTTGGCCGGGCTGCCCGAGGGATGGAACACCCCGAGGATGTGCATCGGCCCGGAGCCGGTGTTCTCGATGCAGTGCACCTCGTCGGGCGGGAGGTGGAAGCAGGACCCGGCTTGCAGCGGGAACGAGCTTCCATCGACGTGGGCGAACCCCTCGCCGGCGACGACGTAGCCGACCTCGTCATAGGTGTGGCTATGGAACGGCGCCTTGCTCGGCTGGACGATCCCCAGAAACTGCGTCACGTCGAAGCAGCCAGCGTCCTCGTTGACCAGATAGCGGAAGCTCCGCTCGATTGAGGCCTCGAGCTCCGGCTGCTCGTCGAAGCGAACCGTGACCCTGCGTTCGCCGGCAGCCGCTGCCCGGTCCTCGGGAGCGAGGACGGACAGCACGTGCAAGTCCTCCGGGCCGGCGTTCTCGACGGCGTACGTCTCGCCGGGAGCGAGAAAGACGCCCATGTTGGGCTCGAGCTCGTGCGTGTGCCCGTCGACATGGAGCCGTCCACGGCCTCCGACGATGTAGAGGACCTCCTGCTGGCCGGCGAGGGCCCGCTCCGCTGAGCGGCCCGGCCCGAACCGAATCACCCGCTGCTCGAGCCGCTCGCACCCGTTCCCGGCGTCGAAGGCGACGCGGATGGTGGCGGTGTCCCCGTCCCTGCGAACGCTCTCGAGCTCCTCCTCGTCGACCACGAAGCTGCTGACAGCCGCCATCGCTTGATTCTAAGTCGTTTGGCCGAGCTGACCCAGCTCGAGGACTGCAACGGGGTCGCCGACTGTCACGCGGCCGGGTTCGGTGACCTCCCCGTAGACACCGAAGGGGAGGTGTCTTTGTCCGGCCTCGTTCTCCGTGAAGCCTCGATAGGCGTAGATCGTCCGGAGGGTGTCGAGATCCGGCTCACCCGTCTCGGGATTCTGGGTCGTGATGGCGCAGCGACCGACATCCCCACGGATCCTGACAGTGGCCTCGCCGATCCGAAGGTGGCGCTTGACCCAGCTGTCCTCCTCGTGCGGCTCGCAACCGTCGAGCTCGAAGAGCATCCGGAAGCGGCGCCCGTCGACGGGTGCGCCCTGGTCCGCGTTCTGGCCGAGCTCGGCGAGCGAGGCGGTCGAGATGAGAGAGACGTGGCCGCGACCGCGGTCGACTGCGAGGCCCGGCGGCGACTGGACGAGGCGAAGAGGCAGGCCCGCCCATTCCGAGAGCGCGGCCGACCACGGGCCCTCGACGTAGTTGCCGGGGACCGGCCGGCCGTAGAAGTCGGTCGTGACCTCCGTCCCGAGCGTGACCTCGCCGTCGGCGACCGACCCGTCGGGGAGGCGCAGCGTGAGCCGTTCGCTGTCGGCGTCGTACTCGGGCCGGATCTGAACCAGCGCGCCACTGCGCAACTGGTTGAACCGCTGCCCAGCCGCGTCGACGATGTGAAACCGCCGGTTCTCGCGCACACCGTGACCCTCGAGCAAGACGGACTCCGGATGGACGAGCCCGAGCCCCTTGACGGGCGCGACCGAGATCCGAATCACGGCTGGCATCCCGCGAGCGTACCGGTGCCAGGCACGGATACGAAACCGTTGGAGAAGCGCAAACAATACCGCGTCGAGCATCGGCGTCGCCCGCGGCATCCTGACGAGATCCTCGGCCGCCGAGGAGCGCGTACCCTGGAGGTTTCTTCCACGTCGGCACGCGTGGCAACAGCCGCTGTCACGTCTTCCAGGACGCCACCGACTACACCGTGTTCCTGGCGATGCTCGATCGCAGCGAGCGCAAGTACAACTGGCGCGTCTACTCGTGGGTGCCTACTCTTGGGACTCTTCACCGTCGACTCGGGCCACGCGATTTCGCTCTATCGCGACTTCATCGATCGGGGCCTGGCTTCCTAGGACACGTACCGGTGCCAGGCACGGGTACGGTTACTGTGACGCGTCACGCACGCGTTTCGTCGTGACTCAGAAATAGAACTGCGACCACGCCGTCCACCAGTCGTCGCCGCGAACGACGAGGGTGTGCTCGTCGACCTGCTCCGTGCCGCGGCGATTGCGGTACTCGACGAGCCGGTCCGGCGTCGTGAACTCGATCGTGATCTCGGCGGGACGGCCGGGGTCGTAGGGCTTCACCGCGGAGAGATCCTGCAGCGCACGCCTTGCACCGTTCTCGATCATCTCCCGTGCGCGCAGCGGCGGCACCTGCCGAGCGCTGAAGCGGCCCAGGCCCTCTTTCACCGACACCGTCGTCAGCCCGGATCCGAGGAGGTCCGCCCCCTCGCGACAGACGGCCTGATCGCCTGTGACCAGCAGCACGGGGCAGCCCCACTGCCCGCAAAGCGCTGCGTTGATGCCCGTCTCTCCCACCGACACGCCGTTGAATCTCAAGTCACGCCAGGCCTGGCCGGAGACGGTGTGGCTCAGGACGCCGTCAGGCGTTCCGGCCTTGGCGTGCATACCGATGAAGAGCGCAGCGTCGCATCCCTGCTCGAGGAACTCCGTGTACTCGGTCCAGTCGTTTTGCACCACGTACTCGCAGCCACGGTCGAGCTTGTCCGGAATGAGGGAGTTGAACGTCCACTCCTCGCCCGCGCCGTGGCAGTCCATGACGACGATCTCCGTCGCGCCCGCAGTCCGTGCACCGCGAACCGCCGCGTTGATTTCCTCGGTGTACAGCTCGCGACCCTCGTGGTACGCGCGCTTCTCCTTCGTCCCGTCCGTCTGCTGCCACTTCACGATTCCGGCGACGCCCTCCATGTCGCTGACGACGAAGACCTTCATGAGCCCACCTGCGTCGCCGCCACGGGAGCCGGCGTGCTCCACGGGAAGTTGATCCAACGATCGGTCCGCCGCCAGACGAAATCGCAGCGGACGACACTCTGCGGCTTCTCGTAGAGCACTGCGGTCCGCACCTCCGGACCGTGCTGCGCGCAGAACTCACGCGCGAGCGCCAGCGTCCGGCCGGTGTCGGCGACGTCGTCGACGACGAGCAGCCGCTCGGCGCGAAGAAGAGCGAGATCCGGCACCGGTGGGAGCAGCAGCGGCTCGTCCAACCGTTCGTCGACCCCGGTGTAGAACTCGACGTTGAGCGTCGCCATGTTCTTGACGCCGAGCGCATACGCGAGCGCACCGGCGCACGGCAGGCCGCCGCGGGCGAGCGCGAGGACGGCATCGGGACTGAACCCGTCGGCCCGGATCAGCGCCGCGAGGTCTTCGACGGCCGTGCCGAGATCCTCCCAGGTCATCTGCTCGCGCATAACAGGGAGAATCCCACAGATGCAAACGGGACTGGCAGGGAAGCGCGTGCTCGTGACCGGAGCCTCGGGTGGCATCGGCTCCGCGTGCGCGCGCGCCTTTGCGGCGGAGGGAGCCGAGGTGGTCGTGCACTTCCACCGTGGTAAGGAGCGCGCCGAGGAGCTCGCCGCGGAGCTGGGAGTCGGTGCGACCGTTGTCGGCGCCGACCTCACCCGTGAGGACGAGGTCGACCTTCTGTTCGAAGCGGCGGGAAGCCTCGACGTCTGCGCCGCGGTCGCGGGCGCGTGGCCCTCGGAGGACCTCCCTGTGTGGGAGCTCCCGCTCGAACGGTGGCGGGCCACATTCGACGCGAACCTCACGGCGACCTTCCTGACGGCGCGCGGCTTCCTCCGCCAACTCGAGGGCGACGGGGCTCTGATCCTCGTGGGCTCGACCGCCGGAATCGTCGGCGAAGCGGGCCACGCCGACTACGCCGCCGCGAAGTCGGCAATCCTCGGCGGCCTCTTACTCAGCCTCAAGAACGAAGCGGTGCTCAAGAGCCCGCTCGTGCGGGTGAACGCGGTTGCACCGGGCTGGACCGAATCTCCGATGACCCGCGGGCACGTCTCGGAGGAACAGGTGCTCCGCATCTCGCGGACGATGGCGCTACGCAAGGTCGCGCAGCCCGAGGACGTCGCCAACCAGGTCGTCGTGCTGGCTTCACCGGTCCTGTCCGGCCATGTCACCGGCCAGGTGGTCACGGTGGCCGGCGGCATGGAGGGCCGGGTAGTCCACGAGGCTTAGAGAAAGAGAGGTGAGGGCGGAGTCCTCGTCCGTTACCGCCCCGAGGCGCCGACTTGGCGGCGCCGACGTAGAGGCCGTGCCGGCTCGGCCGTCTGCCTTCGATGTTGGGGCGCCGCCGGTCCACCTCACGCAACCAACGAGAGGAAGGTGGCGGCGGAGTCCTCGTCCGCCGCCGCCCCGGAGGCGCCGACTTGGCGGCGCCGACGTAGAGGCCGTGCCGGCTCGGCCGGCTCGGCCGTCTGCCTTTCGATGTTGGGGCGCCGCCGCCCCACCTCACGCAACCAACGAGAGGAAGGTGGCGGCGGAGTCCTCGTCCGCCGCCGCCCAATACTCCGCAAGCCGCAGGAATGATTGCCGTCAGTCCCTGGCCCTGGAGTCAGGACGGGAATCGGCAGGAGCCCCTTCCCCCTTTAGCGCCATCGGCGAGGCGAAATCTTCCGTGAACCGGGTCAGTCAACCGAGAACGGGTGATGGATCAAGTGCCCCCTCCCCGCGATAGTGAAAAGGCATAACCGAGATGGGCCCCGATGCGGCGGGGGCAACCTCGGAAAATCTCCTTCCATAGGAGACCCAGGAGGGGCCAGGCGGCGGCCCCTCTTGCGTTATCTGGACACGGAGCGCGACAGGCGCCCTGCCTATACTCCGTACCGGAAGCGGGCAGCGTCCCGCTCCGCATCGAGAGAGGCTGAGGGAACCGGCCCTGAGAAGCCTCGGCAACCTGCCTTCGCGGCAAGGTGCCAAACCCGGCCGGGCGCTGGCCCGGATGGATGTGTCGAGCGAGTTCGGAAGGAGACGAAGTGCCCGCGCAAAACCAGACCCGCAACCGCTTTCTGGAGCGTCTCGAACATGGCCCGGTGATCGTGGGCGACGGCGGCATGGGCGCCTTGCTCTCTGCGGCGGTGCCTCGCCTCCGCAGTCCGGAAGAGGCAAACCTCCGGGCTCCGCAAGCAGTGGTCTCGCTCCACGCGAGCTTCATCAACGCGGGCGCCGAACTGATCGAAACGAACACCTTCGGCGCGAACCGGCGCAAGCTCGCGCACCACTTCCTCGAGGACGACCTCGAGCGCATCAACTCGACCGGCGTGAAGCTCGCAAGGGACGCGCGCGAGCTCAGCGGCCGCGACGTCTTCATCGCGGGCTCGATCGGGCCGCTCGGCAAGGCCGCGACGAGTCGCGTGCGGCGCGAGCTCTTCGCCGAGCAAGCGGCGATTCTGGACGGTCGCGGCGCAGACCTCTTCGCCGTGGAGACCTTCTACGACCTCGACGAGGTCGTCGACGCGATCGAGGCGGTCCGCAGTGTCTCGAACCTGCCGATCGTCGCGATGCTGACCTTCGACGAAGGCGGCGAGACGCTCGCCGGCGTCACGGCCCGCGAGGCCGCCGAACGCCTCTCGGAGCTGGACGTCGCTGCGATCGGCGCCAACCACGGCGCGGGCCTGCTCACGGCGCTCGCCGCACTCGAGCAGATGGGACGTGACGGCAAGCCACTCGCTGCACTGCCCAACGTCGGACTGGCAAGTCTCTCCGGAGGCCGTGTCATCTATCCGCACGCAACTCCCGAGTACTTCGGCGAGTTCGCAGCGCACGCCCGTGACCTCGGCGCGAAGCTGATCGGCGGCTGCTGCGGGACGACTCCCGCAGAGATCGCCGCCATCCGCGCCGCGGTCGAGGAAGAACGACGTCCCCGCGCGCCGCTCGTCTTCGACGAGCGCGAGCTCGTCGTCTCACTCGGCGAGGAGCAACGCGACACTGGTCTGGCGCGGGCCTTGCGCGCGAACGAGTGGGTGGTCACCGTGCAGCTCGACCCACCGCTGGGCGGCTCGGCAGCAGGGCTCGTCGAGGTGGCCCACGGCTTGAAGGACTCCGGCCTAGTCGGCTGGGTCGACATCAACGACAACGCGACCGCACGCGCCGGGATGAGCTCGCTGATGGTGTCGGCAAAGATCGAACGGGAGTGCGGCATCGAGACGATCCCGCACCTGACCACGCGCGACTGGTCGGTGATGGGGCTCGAGTCGCTGCTGCTCGGCGCGCATTCCGAGAACGTGCGCAACATCCTCGCGATCACGGGCGACCCGCCCGAGGTCGGCGACTACGCGGGCTCGAGCGGCGTCTACGAGGTCGACGCGATCGGTCTCACCGCCCTGATGTCGCGGCTCAATCGCGGTGAGGACGTCAACGGGCGACCGATCGACGCGCCGACGTCGTTCTTCCCCGGCGTCGCTGTCAACCCCACTCCCGACGATGTCGCACTCGAAGTCCAGCGCTTCGAGCAGAAGGTCGAAGCTGGCGCGAAGTACGCGATCACGCAGATCGTGTTCGACCTGGAGCCGCTCGACCGCTTCGCCGAGCATCTCGGCGGCGAGTGGCCGATCCCGATCCTCGTCGAGATCTTCCCGCTCACGAGCCACCGCCTCGCGTTACGGCTTCACAACGAGGTCCCGGGGATCATCGTCCCCGAGGCGCTGCAAAATGCGCTGCAGGACGCCGGTGCGAACGCGGCAGAGCTCGGGTTCGCGCATGCGCGGAGACTCGTGGAGGAAGCGCGCCGTTTCGCTGGCGTCTGTCTCGTTGCGCCCTTCAGGCGCCCGCTGCGCGTTCTGGAGCTCCTCGCGGACTAGGCGTCAACACCTCACCGCCCGCGTGCCGTAGTGGAGGTAGACCACGCCATTTGCAAAACGGTGTTCGGACAGGAGCTCGAGCTCGACGCGCAGACCTTTCGGGAACGCCGATTTACCGCCTCCAACGAGTACGGGCGTGACGAACAGCTGGAACTCGTCGACCAAGCCCGCCCCGATCGCCTGTGCTGCCAGCTCGGGACCGCCCACGCTGATGTCGCGTGCAGCTGTCGCTTTCAGCACCCGCACGGCTTCAGGATCGAGATCCCGCTCGATCCGCGTTCTGCCCGTCGACACCGTCTCCAGTGTTTTGGAATAGACGACCTTGTCGGCCGCCTGCCAGATCTGCCCGAAGTCCCGCACGAACGCCGGCTGGTCGGCGACTCCAGCCACGTCTTCCCAATAGGACATCACCTCGTACATCCGGCGGCCGTAGAGATACGTACCAACCGGCCGCTCGAGGTCGTTGACGAATCTGTGCACTTCCTCGTCCGGCGCAGCCCAGTCGAAGTTGCCCTTCTCGTCCGCCACGTAGCCGTCGAGCGACGCGATCGCCGAGTAGATCAGCTTCGCGATGGCGAGCCCTCCTAGGGAGCGCAGGCGCCGGTCGAGACCGGCCTACCGGCGGCGTCGAGATCGGCGCGGACGACGTCGCCGGGGACTCCGAAGCCGCCGACGGAGCGCAAACGAGCGGCAAAGATCGTCGACTGCACGGCACCGTGCTCATCGACTGCGGGCGCGCCGGAATCCCCGTGTCTCACGCGTCCCCGCAACGACGTGATCGCGCGCGTCACAGGTCCGGTCCCGTATGCGTCCTCCGCCAAAACCGTCGACGTGTGCCCGATGCGAGCCGGCGTGACCGTGAACGGCCCGTTTTCCGGGAAGCCCAGCACCGCCACGGGAGTACCGGGCTTCGCGGAAACCAGTGGTAGAGGCCGCAGGCCGAGATCGCGAACGCGCAACACTGCGACATCGTTGCGGCGGTCGAAGAAGACGACGTCGGCCGGTAGGCGCCCGCCGGATTGCAACTCGACCACCGTGTCGGTTTGTCCTGCAACGACGTGAGCCGCAGTCACGATCAGATTCGTCCGCGCTACCCAGCCGGTTCCCTCGACACCGACTCCGCACGCCATGCCGAGCACACGCACCACACTGGGCGCCGCACCGCGAACTCCGGCGGCGTGTGCCAGGCGAGGATCGGGCGGCGCGACCGCCGCGGACGGGCCGTTGATTGCGGGGAAGGGGTCGATGCGTGCCAGCGCATTCAGGACCTCTGTCGGAGGGATGAACTTGTTCAGCCTCTGCAGCAAGGCCGAGCCCTGCGCACTGCGGCGAAGGTCGGCCTGTCCCGGGAGCAAAAGCGCGACTGCCCCGAGGACCCACACGACCGCGAGGCCCGCGAGGGCGCCGATGATGAGCCCACCGGTGGCGTCGAATGTGCTCAACCTCCGCCTGCGCACCTTCGAACGGAGCGCGGATCCCACCAGCGTCCCGATCGTCTCGAGCAGGATCGCGCCGACGGCGGCGCCGGCAAGTGCTGCCAGCGGTGTGTAGGGAGAATGGGTTCCCTGCTGCAGGAGTTGAGGAGCAAGCCTCGATCCCAACCAGACCCCGAGCACGACACCGGCGAGCGACAGAGCACTCGCGATCAGCCCCTTCTTCCAGCCGATGAAGGCCGTCAGAGCGACGAAGCCGAGGACGATCAGGTCGATCTTGGTCACTACGTCGCAGGCTACTCGCGGTCTCGGGTCTTTGGAAGCGAGGTAGACTGGTCGCCCCTGGGGGCGTAGTTCAGTTGGTTAGAACGCCGGCCTGTCACGCCGGAGGTCGCGGGTTCGAGTCCCGTCGCTCCCGCTAGAACCCGTCCAGCAGATTGAGTCCCGCACTCCCGCTTTTCGACGACGCTTGAGATAGTGGCGTCGTGCTGGCCGCGGTGAGGTACACCCTTTCGGAAGGCCTGCACATCGCCTTCCGCGTCGACGGCCATGGGCCGCCCGATCTTGTTCTGTGCGAGCCGTCGAGCGCGAGCTTCGATCATTTGGGCGACTTCCCGCCGTGGGCGGAGTTCGTCGGGCGTCTCGCTGCGTTCGGCCGCGTGATCATGTTCGATCGCCGCGGAACCGGGTTGTCTGATCGCCCCTCGCGGCCTGAGCAGGTCTCACTCGAAGCGCGGGCCGACGATCTCCTCGCCGTGCTCGACGCCGTCGAGAGCAAGAGCGCCGCGGTCCTTGGCATCGCTGCGGGCTCGTGGGCTGGTGCGTTGTTTGCGGCATCGCACCCGGAGCGAGTTTCGGCTTTGATCCTGCACCATCCTCGTGCTCGCGGAATCTGGGCGTCGGACTACCCGTGGGCGTCGAGGCTGCAGGAACTGGCGGAGTCGGAGGAGTTCACGAACCGTGCTTGGGGAACGCGCGGATGGGCCAAGGACGACCTGGCGTGGACCGCTCCTTCACTTGCCGCCGACCCGCAAATGCTCGATCGGTGGGCCGCGGTGGCTCGACGCAGTGCGACGATCGCCGAGGAGCTCGAGCATCTACGGCTGGGCGCGCAGATGGACGTCCGCGCGGTCTTGCCGTCGATCCGCGTGCCGACCCTGGTTATTCACAAGCGAGGGGATCCGGCGGAGAGCCGGTACATCGCCGACCAGATCCCGGGCGCGGAGCTCATTCAGCTCGACGATAAGGACATGGCCCCGTTCGCCGGCGACCTGGAGGCCGTGCCGGAAGCGATCCGTAGGTTCCTCGAGCGGCTTGACACTGACATCGAGCGGGACCGCGTTCTCGCGACTGTGCTCTTCACAGACGTCGTCTCGTCTACCGAGCGTGCGCGAGCGCTCGGAGATCAGCGCTGGCGCCAACTGATCGACGATCACCACGCGATCGTCCGCGGTCAGCTTGCTCGATTCCGGGGTCGGGAAATCGACACGGCAGGCGACGGCTTCGTCGCCGCTTTCGATGGTCCCGCCCGTGCACTTCGCTGCGCGTGTCGCATCCGCGATGCCGTCGGCGACCTCGGGATTGAGATCCGCGCCGGTCTTCACACCGGCGAATGCGAACAGGCAGATGGAAAGCTGGTCGGAGTCGCAGTCCATACAGCCGCACGAGTGGCCGGCGAAGCTGACGCAAGCGAAGTCCTCGTGACCAGTACGGTGAAGGAGCTGGTCGCCGGGTCTCCGTTTACTTTCACCGACCGCGGCGTTCGCCAACTCAAAGGAGTGGACGACTGGCACTTGTACGCCGCGCGTGAGGGAAGTCAGTGACTCGACCGCCGCTCCTGTAGGCGGATTACGGGAGTAAAGCGTGGGTTCGAGTCCCGTCGCTCCCGTGCTCTACCCCGCTTTGGCTTCGCTGGGTGCAGGGCTTTCCCAGACGGCGGCCGGCCTGCCCCACAACCTGTCGAGATCCGCCTCGGCCAACAGCACGAAGCCCGGCCGAATGGCCGGGCTTCGTTGCCTCCGCGACATTCCTCTACCGCAAGCGCACGACGAGATTGCGCTGACTCTGGGTCGCCTGCTGCTGCACCCGCATCGCAACCAGCGGGTTTGGGACGCCGGGGAACAGCGCGTCGCCGATCGTCGGGATGAACTGCGGCGGGACGCGAATGTGCGTCGCCTGCTCATAGTTGTAGGCGAGGCCGATCAGGTTCGGTTCCGCCCAGCGACGGCCGATGAAGGTGATCCCGATCGGCAGTCCCGCGTCCTGGCCGGCGGGCACGGTGATGTCGGGGTAGCCCGACACTGCAGCCGCCGTCGACGAGCCCACGAAGAACTCGAAGTGTCCGTTGAGGTCACCGAGGTTCGGATCGTTGTTCGTCGGCCACGCCGGACCGTTCGTCAGGGCGATGATCGCGTCGAGGTTATTGGTGTCCATGAGCTGGTTGATTGAGTTCTGAACGGGCGGGGTTGTCGCGTCGCGCAGGGCGGCGCAATCGGCGTCATGGCCGTTCGTCGCGTCGGCCAACTGGAAGATGAGGTCGTTCCACGGTCCCTCGAGATTTGGATGGGCCTGGTCGAACGCGATCAGGTCGGCAAGCGTTTGCGGGTACGGGGCGCCCGACACCGGGTTCGTCCCGTGGACGTAGGTGTGGAGGTACGTCGCGATGTCGCTCTTGAACTCACACAGGAGCGCGGGAGTCTCGTTGACCGTCGCCGACAGGTCGATGTCGGTCGGGTCGACCACCGTCGCCCCCTGCGCCTCGAGCGCGGCCTTCACGTTGTCGAGAATCGGCTCGGCGACCGAGCCCACCAGCGTCGGGTCGTAGGTGCCGGCGCGCCAGACGCCGATCCTCGCGCCCTGGAGGGCGTGAGCGTTGAGGAACTGCGTGTAATCGGTGAACGCGTGCCCGGCCTGGTCGGCGGTCGCGGCGTCGTTCGGGTCGACGCCGGTCGCTGCGCCGAGGAGTACCGCAGCGTCGGTCACGTTGCGGGCGATCGGGCCGGCCGAGTCCTGGTTGGCGCTGATCGGGACGACGCCCGCGCGGCTCCACAACCCGAGCGTCGGCTTGATCCCGACGTCGCCGTTGGCGCCGGACGGGCAGACGATCGAGCCGTCCGTCTCCGTGCCGACGGCTGCGACCGCGAGATCGGCAGCCGAGGAGACGCCGGAGCCGGAGCTCGAGCCGCACGGGTTCCGATCGAGGACGTAGGGCATGTTCGTCTGGCCACCGATGCCGCTCCAGCCGCTCGACGACGGGGCGGACCGGAAGTTGGCCCACTCGGACAAGTTCGCCTTGCCGATGATGATGGCGCCGGCGGCCTTCAGCCGCTGCACGATGAAAGCGTCGCTCGGCATGCTCCCGGCGAGCGCCCAGGAGCCGGCCGTCGTCGGCATGCCGGTGGTGTCGATGTTGTCCTTGACGATGATCGGAATCCCGAGCAGCGGACGGTTGTCGCCGTTGCGTCGCGCCTGGTCAGCCGCTCGTGCGTCGGCGAGGGCCGTTGGGCTGACCGTGATCACCGCGTGGAGCACCGGGTTGAGCTGGCGGATGCGCCGGAGATAGAAGTTCATAAGATCGACGGCGTTCAGCCGGTGCGCGTTCATCAACTGCTCGAGCTGCGGGATCGTCGTCGCGTCGACGTCGATTCCGGCGAGCTTGGTGTTCGTCGGGTTGCCGGCGAGGCTGACCGCTGCCGTACCGGTCCGCGCCGCCGCGCCGGATACCGCAAGCACAAGGGCCAGCAGGATCGTGAGGACAAGGGAACGCCGAAGTCGTCTGCTCATCGCGTGACCTCCACGGGATTAGGTGGGGTGGGCGTTGGCATCGCAGGGCTGCCCCCCGGCGATTTTAGGGCGGTAATTCTCTTACCGCCCCGCCGGCATCTCGAAACGCTGATCTCGAGCGAGCGCTCGCTCGGATGGAGCCCCTCCCTTAGCTGCGGTCAATGATTCCCATCGCCGCAACTACTCCCCAGAGCCACCCGTTCGCGCGTAGCCTGCGAGCGCTTGGCTACGCACCTCTCTCTTAACCGCTCGACATCAGCGCTTCGCGGGCCATGATGACTTTCGACGCTCGAGTTGAAAACGCTGCTCTGCGGGCGTATCGTGACCGTTCGTCGTAGCGCTGTTCAGATGGACCTGCGCTACACGGGCATCTGCGGAGAAAGGGGAGAGATGAAGGGACTACTTGTGGTTGCAGGTTCTGTTGCTGTGCTTGTGCTTGCCGCGGCTAGCGGAGCGTTCGCCGGTGAGGTGAAAGGCCCTCCGGGCGTCCCGTGCGGCGGCGATACGGGGGTGACCTGCGTTCACAGCACAAACACGACTGCAGGTCCGGAGCACGCCAACTCGTTCTGCGTCTTCTCAGGGCTGAACGACATGGATCCGGCTACGGGCCAGACGAGCAAGATCACGCAGACTCCGGCAGACGGGCCCCCGGGCGCTCCTGGCCACGGGTTCGAAGTCGCGCCTGGCGTCGTGGTCTCCTGCAAGGGCGGGGGCAACCTGGCGCAAGGCGTCGGAGGCTAGAGCGAGGCTGTCTTGGTTGGCCCCAACGTTTCCGTCGGGGCCAACCGGGACCCCAACTGATCCAGACGACGTTCCGGTCGGGCCGCAGGACCGGAATCCCGTCCCTCCCGTCTCTCCGATTTCGGTTCGCAGCCGGGATCAGCCGAATCGCTAGGTCTTTATTGACCTCTGCTCGCACTTGCAGGGACGCACCTCCTCGTATCGCCGTGCCGGAGTCTGCGCCGAGACACGCTCGGGCGCAAGGCCCGCCGGACGATGTAACCAAATCGCACAGAGATGGCGTCGGAACGTTCCCGGACACTTTCGCTCGCTGCCGCCCTGATCTAAGACGGAGAGCTTCGTCCTTCGAAGATCGGAGCGCACATGTCAAGAGCCCTGCTGCTCGCATTCCTCGCCGCACTTCTCCTCTTCCCCACCGCCGCGAGTGCCGGTTCGTCAGATGTCGTGGTGAGCCAGATCTACGGCGGCGGCGGAAATGCTGGCGCCACGTTCCGCAATGACTACGTCGAGCTCTTCAATGCCGGAACCGTCGCCGTCGACGTGTCGAGCTGGACGGTGCAGTACGCGACCGCCGCGGGAACGACCTGGCAGACAACCGGCCTTGCGGGGACGATCGCGCCCGGCCGTTACTACCTGGTTCAGCTCGCATCGAACGCGGACGTCGGCGCTTCTCTGCCGCCCGCGGACGCCGCCGGTACGAGCAACCTCGGCGGCACCAGTGGGAAGATCGCGCTTGTCCGTGGTGCGGCGGCACTGACGTGCGGCGCTTCGGCGGGGAGTTGTTCGGCCGATCCGCTCGTGGCGGATCTCGTCGGCTACGGCAGCGCGAGCGACTTCGAGGGTGCGGGCTCGGCGGCGGCGCTTTCCAACACCACCGCCGCGGTTCGCGCGAACGACGGCTGCACCGACACGGGGGACAACGCAACGGACTTCACGGCAGCGACACCAGCGCCCCGCAACTCGGCCTCACCGGTGAACTCGTGCGCCGGCGCACCTTCCACCGGGCCGACCGGGGTCGTGAACGTCGCTCTCGACGTGGCATCCATCCTCTCGGTGTCGCTCGACCGCCCCTCGCTCAATTTCGGCACCTTCACATTCGGCGATAGGCCGGCGCCGCTTGCCGAGCGGGTCACGGTGTCGAGCAACAACACGGCCGGCTACTCGCTCGTCGTGGCTCGGACCGCTTTTGCGCCGACAGATCTTCCATTGGCGCTTTCGGCGACGCCACCTGCAGGCGGAGTGCTGGGCGGCCCACTGTCCGGCGGTGCTCTCGTTCCGATTCCGATCAGTCCGGCGACGGGGCTGACCGTTGGCACGAAGGCGGCGTCGAGCGCAGCGGGAGGAGACGCCTGGGCGACCAACATCGGCTTCGCCTCAGCGTTGCCGCTCGTCGCAACAGGCCGCTACTCGGCGACCGTGACGTTCGCGGCGGTCGCTCGTTGAGACCGAGCCTCGCGCTCGCTTGCCTGACCGCACTTGTGTTGGCGTCCGCCCCTTGCGCGAAGGGAGCGGGCGCCGACCGGCCTCGCGTCGCGCTTTCGGTCTCACCCGCACGGCTCGCGCTCGCGGCGCCGGGCTCGAGAACGATCAAAGTTCGGAACGACGGCGCCGAGCGTGTCGTCATCGATGCGACGCGGCGAACCTTAGGCGGCGAAACGACGGCGAAGGCGTGGCTCCAGATCGTGCCCGCACGGGTAGTGCTGCGCTCGAGCGAAAGCGCGACCTTGACACTGCGTGTGAGCCCACCGCAACGCGCGGAACCTGGCGATCATCATGTCCTCGTCTTACTGACGACACGCCCGCTGCGCGGCGGTCGCGTCAATGTGCAGGTACGCCTCGGAGTCCGACTCAGGATGGTCGTGCCCGGGCGCGTCGTGCGCCAACTCGCAATCGGCGGCCTTCGCGTGCGCCGGCGGCGCGCCGCACGGCTGATGTTCGTTTCGGTCGCGAACCGCGGCAACGTGACCGTCCAGCTCCGCGGGTGCGTCACGGCGTTACTGGTCCGGCACGGCCATCAGTTGGCGCGCCTCAGCCCTTCTGCCCAACGTCCGCTGCTCCCGGGCGCCCGCACGCTCATCACCCTGCGCTACGGCGGCCCTGTGCGCGGTCCCGTCACTGCGGTCGTGCAGGTCCGGCTCGGTCCCGGTGTCCGCGTCGTCGAGCACCGCTACCGAATCCGTCTGTGAATGGGTGGTGAGCCTGTGGCTGATGTCACGAGCGCAAAGGGGGTAGACAGCGCTCGTTTTCCCACTACGATCCGACGCTTAAGAACAGGCCTGGGGCCGCGCAATCGAATTTCTTGCGGTCCGTCGTTCTCTTTCCTCTGTGCCGACCTCCTTCCGCAGCCCCCTGCTGACGTTCGCGCTTTCCGCGATCGTCTTCGGCTGTGCCTGCGCAGGCGCGCCGGCAGATATGGCCGCAGCGGTCGCCCGGCACACACCTACCCGACACGGTCCGCACCCTGCGACTCGGATTCACACACTCGGTGAGCGTGCGGCTGCGATTGCACTCGAGGAAGTCGGCGTGCCGTACCGCTGGGGAGGCGCCTCCCCGGCGGGTGGTTTCGACTGCTCCGGGCTCGTCGACTGGGCATACGGACGACTCGGCGTCGAGCTCCCGCACAGTTCGTACGCACTATTCGAGCAGGGCAAGCAAGTAGCGCGTTCAAAGATGAAAGCCGGCGACCTGCTCTTCTTCTCCGGGCTCGGGCACGTCGGCATCTACATCGGCGGCGGACGGATGGTGCACGCGCCGCACTCCGGCCGCCTGGTGGAGGTCGTGAGCCTGAATCGCTCGTCCTACGGCGGCCAGCTCGCCGGGGTTCGGCGCGTTCTGAAGTCCGGCTGACAAACGCGACGCGCGCAATGTTCAATCCGGCAGGAGCGGCACCGTGAATCCCTGCTTGCGCCCGAGTAGAACGGCGCGCGTCACTGCCGTTGCTCCGAATCGCCGACGGACTTCGTCGAGCGCGATGTCGAGTGCGGTGCCGCTGAACCGGTCGAGAGGCAGCACGAGCTGCAATGCGCTGTCGTCCTCGAGATTGGCAACCGCGACGCCCACAAGTGTCAGACCTCGGCGTTCGATCTCCGGTATCGCTCCCGAGAGCAGCCAGCGAGCGGTGAGCAGAATCGTCTGCGTGTGCGCGATCGGCTGAGGCAATGTGTACGACCGCGTCGCCCGTGAGAAATCGCCGAACCGCAATCGCAGCACGACCGTGCGGCCGACGCGTCCGGCGACCCGCATTCGGCGGGTGACACGATCGACGAGCGAGACGAGGACGGCGTCGACCGCGTCGGGCGTCTTCCGGGAACGGCCGAGCGCGCACTGTGAACCGATCGAGCGCCGACGGCGACCGACGATCACCGGCCGCGGATCGCGATTGTGAGCGAGCGCATACAGATGCCGGCCCGCCGCGCGGCCGAGGATCGTCACGAGCACCGTCTCGGATAGCCGGGCGACCTCGCCGACCGTCGAGATCCTTCGCTCGTGGAGCTTCCTCGCAGTCGCCGGCCCCACGCCCCAGAGACGTTCCACCGGCAGCGGGTGGAGAAAGCTCAGCTCGCCTTCGGGAGGCACGACCAGCAGGCCGTCGGGCTTCGCGACGCCGCTCGCCACCTTGGCGAGGAACTTCGTCCGCGCAACGCCCACCGTGATCGGCAAGCCGATCCGTTGGCGAACCTCCCTTCGCAGCCGCGCAGCGATCTCAGCCGGCGTGCCCGAGATCCGCTCAAGCCCGCGAACGTCGAGGAACGCCTCGTCGATCGACAGCCCTTCGACGAGCGGCGAGCTGTCCTCGAAGACGCGAAAGGCCGCCCTGCTCGCCTCGGCATAGGCGGACATCCGCGGCGGGACGAAGACCGCCGCGGGGCACAGACGAAGGGCCTGCCTGCCTCCCATCGCGGTACGTACGCCGTAAGCCCTGGCCTCGTAGCTCGCGGCCAGGACGACTCCCCCGCCGACGATGACCGGCCGGCCCCGCAGGCGCGGATCGTCTCGCTGCTCGACGGACGCCTAGAACGCGTCCAGGTCGGCGTGCAGGATCGTCGCGGCGATCGCCACGAACATATGTTCGCACGACCAGACCCAGCCCGGCGCTAACTCCCTGCGTCCTCGCCGTCGACCAGCACGCGCGTTATCTCGAGACTGTCGTCGAGCACGACGACGTCGGCGCTTGCCCCGGGCTTGAGCACTCCCAGGTCCGCACGCCTCGCGATGCGGGCGGGAACCTCCGTCGCCGCAGCGAGAGCCGCCTCGATCGGCGCGCCGAGAGCAACGAGGTTGCGCACCGCTTCGATCATCGGCACGGTGCTCCCCGCGAGAACGCGGTCGGCACGCCGCGCAACGCCGTTCTCGACCTCGAAATCGACTCCGGCGAGCTGGTAGCTGCCGTCGCCCGCCCCGGCGGCGGCAATCGCATCCGTCACGAGCGCCACACGGCCGCCCGCGGCCAGCCACACGAGGCGCGCGGTGTCGTCCGCCAGATGCACGCCGTCCAGGATCACCTGCACGACGACGTCGCCCGTCATCAACGCCGCTCCGGCCAGCCCCGGCTCGCGCGCAGCGAACGGTCGCATCGCGTTGAAGATGTGAGTGACGGTCTTCGCCCCATGCGCAAACGCCTCGTGCGCCTGGGCCGCCGTGGCGTTCGAATGGCCGCACGACACGGTGACGCCCCGCTCACGCAGCACGTCCATCAGCTCACGGGCTCCGGGAAGCTCGGGCGCGAGCGTCATGTGGCTCACCGGCCCGGCGTCGAGGAGCCGTCGAAGCAGCTCGCAGTCGGGGTCGCGCCTCGATTCCGCCGGATGCGTCCCGAGTCGCTCGGGAGAGATGAACGGTCCCTCGAGATGCGCGCCGATGATGCGCGGCGCGGCGCCGTTCCGAGGTACCTCGCGCAACGCCGATGTCAACTCCTCCTCCGGCGAGGTGATGAACGTCGGCTGGTAGGCGGTCACCCCGCATTGCAGCAGCGCTTCCCCGGCGCGCCCATAGCCGTCCGTGTCGGCCGAGAAGAAGTCGACGCCGGCGAAGCCGTTGACCTGAAGGTCGACGAAGCCGGGCGCGGCGAGACCCGCCCCGTTCGCCGAGCTCAGCCCGACCGCGGCAATCTTGCCGTCGGCAATCTCGACGTCACCGGGAACGAGCCTGCCCTCGACGAGCGCTGCCCCGACACCGAGTCGCATGTCTACCTCGCGACCTCGGCAGCAACAGGCACGTCGACCGTCGGGATCGCGACGCCCGTGTCCAGGTCGAAGAAGTGGAGGACTCGCGGGTCGATCGCCACCTCGACCGCTTCGCCCGGCGCGAGGAGGAGGTGCCGGTCGAAGCGGCCAAGGAGCGTCACCGCACGCTCGAGAGCGTCGACACCCAGGGAGGGCCCCGGCGGCTGGGCGGCGGTGTCGACGAGATCGGAGCGCTCGAGCGGCGTCGCGGCGATCTCGATGTGGACGAGCAGTTCCGAGCCGAGAGACTCGACGAGCAGGATGCGACCGCGCAGGCGGGCACCGTCCCAGCCGGACGCCTCGCGCACGTCCTCGGGACGGATGCCGACCGCAATCCGGCGCCCCGCGTAGTTCGCAAGCGACGGCCGCTCGGCGGCGACGTCGGCCGGCAGCTCCAGCTCGGTTTCGCCGGCCTTGCAGACCAGCCTGCCGTTGTCGCGCTCGACGACCGCTTCGAACAGATTCATGGGCGGCGACCCGACGAAGCTCGCAACGAACAGATTCGCGGGAGCGTCGTAGAGGCGCTGCGGCGTGTCGACCTGTTGCAGCTCGCCGTCGCGCATCACGGCGACGCGATGGCCCATGGTCATCGCCTCAACCTGGTCGTGGGTGACATAGACGGTGGTCACCTTGAGCGCCTGCTGGATGCGCGCGATCTCGGCCCGCATCTGGACCCGCAGCTTCGCGTCCAGGTTCGACAGCGGCTCGTCCATCAGGAACGCCTTCGGTTCGCGAACGATCGCGCGTCCCATCGCGACCCGCTGGCGCTGCCCGCCGGAGAGCTGTGCCGGACGGCGCTGCAGCATGTCTCCCAGCCCGAGGATGCGCGCGATCTCCTCGACCCGCTGCTTCTGCTGGGCCTTCGGCACCTTGCGCATGCGCAACCCGAACGCAAGATTGTCGTAGACGCTCTTGTGCGGGTAGAGCGCATAGTTCTGGAAGACCATCGCGATGTCGCGATCTCGGGGCGCCAGATCGTTGACGACCTTCCCACCGATCCGGATCTCGCCCGACGTGATCTCCTCGAGCCCGGCGATCATTCGGAGCGCGGTGGTCTTCCCACACCCGGACGGCCCGACGAGCACCATGAACTCACCTTCGGCGACGTCGAGGTTCAGGTCGCGGACCGCGGTGACATCGCCGTCGTACACCTTGCCGATGTGGACGAACTGAATATCAGCCACGCACGGCTCCCGCGGTCAGACCGAACGCGATTCGCCGCTGCACGAGCAGGAAGAAGACGACCACGGGCAGCGCGCAGAGCGTGGCGCCGGCCATCAGCGGCCCCCAGTCCGTTCCGCGCAGCGTCGTGAACGAGGCGAGCCAGACCATCAGCGTCTGCTTCTCGGGCGTGTGCAGGAACACGTACGCGATGATGAACTCGTTCCAGGCCTGGATGAACGCGAAGATGGAAGTCGCGACGAGCCCCGGCCCGACCAGTGGCAGCAGGACCCGAACGAAGGCGCCGAAGCGTGTTGCCCCGTCCACCATCGCCGCTTCCTCCAGCTCCTTCGGAATGCCGAGCAGGAAGCCGCGCATCGTCCACACCGTGAACGGCAGCACGAACGTGAGGTACATCGCGATCACGCCGGTGAGCTTGTCGATCTGCCCGAGCCGAGACATGAGGATGTAGAGCGGGATGATCAATGCCGCGAGCGGCACCATCTGCACGCCGAGGATCAGGACGATGAACGCCTTGCGTCCATAGAAGTGGAACTTCGCGAGCGCGAGCGATGCGAGAAACGCCAGCACGACCGACAGCGCAACGACCGCGCTGACGACGATGAGGCTGTTCTTCACCGCGTTCCAGAAGAACGGTTGGTGGATGGCGTCGCGGAAATTCGACAGCGTCGGGTGGGTCGGGACCCACTGCGGCGTGTAGCTGAGAATCTGCTGCCCCGGCTTGAAGGCCGTCGCGACCATCCAGTACACGGGGAAGACCATCACCGCGAGGACCAACAGGCCGACCAGGTTCCAGCCGAGCTGACGTGTCCTACGACGCCGCCCGCGTCCGCGGGATGCGACGGGCGGGACCGGCGTCGGCGCGATCTGCGTGACGGAGCTCACCGAACTTCTCCCGTCCGCAGCATCTGACGGAGGTACACGAGCGTGGCTCCGAACATGAACAGCACCATCACGACGGCGATCGCGGCACCGAGCCCGTACTCGCTGATCTGGAACGACTGGTGGAAGGCGTAGATCGCCATCGTGTAGTAGTCGCTCGTCGGCCGGAAGTCGAGCATCACCCAGATCTGCTGGAAGACCTGGAAGTCCCAGATGATCGACAGGCTCGTGAGGATCACGAAGATCGGCATCAGCAGGGGCAGCGTGACCTCACGGAAGACGGCCAGCGGCCGCGCGCCGTCGATCGCCGCCGCCTCCAGCAGCTCCTGCGGCACCTGAGCGAGGCCGGCGTACACCGTGATGGTGATGAACGGGATCGCGCCCCAGACGATCAGGGCGGTGATCACGCCGAACCCGGTCCAGGGATTCGCGAACCAGTCGTGCCTGACGAAGTTGCCGACGTGCAGCTTCGTCAGCGTCCAGTTCGCGACGCCGAACTCGTAGTCGACCATCCAGCGCCAGATGTCCACCGCGACGATCACCGGCACCGACCAGACGAGGACGAGGCCGGTCGTGATCGCGATGCGGAGCCAGCGTGAGACCTGCAGCAGCAGCAGCGCGACCGCGGTGCCGAGCACCATCGTCAACGTCACGGTAACGGCGGTGAACACGACCGTCCGCAGCAAGACGCGCCAGAACTCGCTGTCGTGAAGAATCTGCGTGTAGTTCGCGAGCCCGATCCAGCGGCCCTTGTGCCGGATCAGCTCGAAGAGGCCGTACTTCTCGAACGACATCTTGACGAGCAGGTAGAGCGGGTAGCCCAGGATGACGCCGATGGCCGTAGCCGCCGGAGCCAGCAGGGCGTAGGGAGCGAGTGCCCGTCCGAGTCGCTGCCGGGTGAAGCGGCGCCGCCGCCGAGAGGCGAGTGGAAACTCGCTCTCGGCGACGGACGCCACAGCTGCTCCTTCGGGCGCGAGGCGACTCACGCGCCGGTGTTCAGGATCCTCGTGATCTGATTACTGGCGCTGGTTGCCGCTGCCTTCACCGATGCGCGGCCGGTGAAGATCTTGACGAGCATGTCCTGCAGCACGTTCGCATTCTCCACGTTCGCCCAGTTCGGGCTCGTGGGTACGAACCAGCTGTACTTCGCCGCCCGCGCGAACGGCGCGAGCTTCGGGTTCGAGGCGTTGAAGGCGAGAAGCTTCGTCGTGTTGGCGATGTTGCCCGCCTTCGCGATCTCGCTTTCGGACGCCGTGCTCGTGAACGCCTTGATCCAGTCGGCAGCGAGGCTCTGGTTCTTCGTGGTCACCGGGACCGCGAGATCGGAACCGCCGAGGAACGTGGGCATGAACTTGCCCTTGATGTGGCTAGGCATCGGATACGCACCGACGACGGGCTCGAGCGCCGGGTTGCCGACCTTCGGGTCAAGTGCGTACGGCCACTCCCACCCGTTGCCGATGAACGACCCGACGTTGCCCTTCGCGAACACGAGCGACTGCTGCGGATTCGCCTCGTCCGTGGTCCTGCTCGCCCGCGTCAGTGTCTTCGCGATCAGCTTGACCTGATTCAGAGCGGCGATTGCCTGGGGTGAGTTGAGCGTCCCCTTCCAGCTTCCGCCCTTGCGAACCGCGATCTGTCCGCCGTAGTCGTAGACGAAGGACATCGCGGCGTACCAGTATTTGCCGGGGAAGTAGACGGCCGAATAGCCGGCGTCCTTCCCGTACTTCTTCATCAGCTTCTTCCCGTCTGCAATGAACTGGGCCAGGCTCTTCGGCGTCGACTTGATGCCGGCCTTGCTGTACTGGTCCTTGCGGTAGATCACCGCGCGCGCACCGGCGTAATACGGGACGCCGTAGAGCTTCCCGTTGTACTGGCACGACACCTTGAGACCGGTGAGCCAGGTCTTGTTGTTCGGGAAGGCCGATTGCGACAGCGTCTTGAAGGCGCCGGCGGCCATGTACTTCGTCATCTCCGAGTTGCCCAATTCGATCACGTCGGGTGCGTCGCCGCCCGCGAGCCCGGCATCGAGCTTCTGGAGATGATTGCCCCACGACTGGTACTGGACGTCGACCGTGACGCCCGGATGCTGTGCCTTGAAGGTGTTGTTGGCGAGAGCAACGGCGTCAGGCCAACCGTTCTGCGCGTCGTTCTGGAGCCAGACCACGATCTTGTCGGCCTTGGCCCTCGAGGTTCCGCCACTTGCGGTCGTCGCCGCAACGGCGAGCATGGCAGCGAGGACCGCCGCCACGAGGAATCGAGCTTTCATGTCGCCTCCCGGAGCATGGGGAGCCACGCTGGCTTCCCCGATTGGTTTAGACCACCAACCACGGCCGAGAGATTGGCACAGACCAATCTTGGTGTCAAGGGGGTGAATTCTCCGCTGATTGCGCGCCAGTGGTCTTGACCACATCCGGACGGCTGTGCTTCCATAGGGTCCGCGTGAGCAAACAGGTCTTGACCAGGCAGCGAGTCCTCGAGCTGATCGACCAGCTCCAGGTGGGCGAAGCGATCCCGCCGGAGCGGAGGCTCAGCAGCGAACTCGGCATCTCGCGCCTGACTCTCCGCGCGGCGCTCGACGATCTCGTCCGCGACGGGTACCTCGAGCGGCGGCACGGGAGCGGGACATTCGTGAGCGAGCCGAAGATCGCCCAGCAGCTGACCCTGACCTCCTTCAGCGAGGACATGCGCCGTCGCGGCATGACGGCCGGCAGCAAGACGATCGAGCTGCGCGAGACGCACGCCGGTGCCGCGGTCGGCCGCGCGCTCAACGTGTCGCCCGACTCACGCGTCGTCCTCATCCGGCGCCTGCGCCTCGCCGACGGCGCGCCGATGGCCCTCGAAACGCTGCACGTGCCCGCGGGTCGAGTGCCGGGCCTGTCGCGTGAGTTGCTCGAGAATGCATCGTTCTACGAGCTGCTCGAAAGAGAGTACGGCGTCGTGATAGCGAGCGGGATGCAGTCGATCGAGCCCACCGTGACGAACGAAGAAGAGTCGGAGCTGCTCGGCGTGCCGTTGCACTCGCCCGCCTTCCTCTTCGAGCGGACTTCGCGCACGGCGGCCGGCGAGACGGTCGAATTCGTCCGTTCGCTCTACCGAGGCGACCGCTACCGGCTCGTCGCCGAACTGTCGCAGCGGCGCGACCGACCAGTTGCGGCGGCACCTCTGTTCAGCGACGCCGTCGCGGAACCGACTCCATGAAGCGCGCGGGGGTCTCGTACTTCGGCGTCCGCATCCCCCGCCACGCGCGCCGCGACCTCGAGGACATCGCCGCGCGCGGCTACACCGCCGTTCTGCACACGTTCTCCGAGAACGACCTTGCCTACTACCGCGGCACGATGGCCGAGATCGTCGCCGCATCGCACGAGCTCGGGCTCGAGGTGCAGATGTGCCCCTGGGGGGTCGGCAGGACATTCGGAGGTGAGGCGGAGAGCCGCTGGGTGACCTTCCATCCCGAGGCGTGTCAGATGCTTGACGACGGTCGCCGCGTCGCAACGGGGTGCCTCAACAACCCTGCGTACCGCGCGTTCTGCAAGGAGTGGGCGGATGCCGCGCTCGAGGCCGGCACGGACTACGTCTTCTGGGACGAGCCGCACTGGACGGTCCCGGAGCACGTCGGCATCGACGACCCGAACCGGTGGGCCTGCGTGTGCCAAGTCTGTGCCGAGGTGTCGGGACTGGACCTGTCACAGGGTCTGACCCCAGAAGTGCAACAGTTTCGCGAAAGATCCGTAGTCGATTTCCTCGGCGCGCTGACGGCACACGTCGCGTCGCGTGGGGGCAAGAACACGATCTGCCTGCTGCCACTGACGGACGGCCCCCACGGCGTCGGCGACTGGGACTCGGTCGCCGCGCTCCCACATCTGTCGGTACTCGCCACCGACCCCTACTGGAAGAACTTCGACGAGCCGGCGGGCTCCTTCGTCGGTCGCTTCGCGCGTCTGCTCGCGGAGACCTCGTCGCGGCACGGCATCGACGCGCAGATGTGGCTGCCGAGCTTCGGGCTGACGCGCGACGACATCCCGGATCTGGCGGCAGCGATCGCTGCGACGCGCGCCGCTGGGATCGACGACGTCTGGACGTGGGGTTACGAGGCGTGCGGTCACATGACGCGCCTCGCAACTCCGGACTCGCCGCTCGTCTGGGAGGCGGTCACCAAGGCTCTGACCGGAGCGGAACGCGCTGCAACCGAGCGGGAGCGGACCGATCTCCACGACCTCGACCTGCGACCTACGGCTGAGCTCGTCCGCCTCATCAACGACGAGGACCAAACGGTCGCCGGGGCGGTGGCCGATGCCGCAGAGTCGATCGCAGGCGCAATCGACGCGATCGTCGAGCGACTGGAGGCCGGCGGCCGGCTCGTCTATGTCGGCGCCGGCTCGTCGGGCCGCGCGGCCGCGGCCGATGCCGCGGAGTGCGGACCGACGTTCTCGACCGACCGGATCGTGGCTGTGACGACGGAGGACGAGGGCGAGGAGGACGACACCGGAGCGGGCCCGCGCGATCTCGAGCCTCTCGATGTGGGGCCGAAGGACGTCGTGCTCGCCGTCAGTGCGAGCGGGCACACCTCCTACACGCTCGCGGCCCTCGAGCACGCGACCGGCCGCGGGGCCCTCACGATCGGGCTCGCCTGCGTGCACGACTCCGAGCTTGCACGGCGGGCAGCTCAGGCGATCGAGGTCGTGCCGGGCCCGGAGGTCATCGCCGGCTCGACCCGCATGAAGGCCGGGACGGCGCAGAAGCTCGTCCTGAACACGATCTCCACGGTCGCCATGGTGCGGCTCGGCAAGACGTTCGGAAACCTGATGGTCGACGTGCAGGCCTCGAACGAGAAGCTGCGCGCGCGAGCGCGGCGCGCCGTCGCCATCGCGACCGCAGCCGCAGACGACGAGGTCGCCGCAGCAATTGCAGACGCAGACGGCGACACGAAGGTGGCCATCGTCTCGCTGCTCGCCGGGGTGGATGCGCAGACAGCACGCTCTCGGCTCACCGCCGCGCGTGGCGTCATCCGCGAGGCGGTCGCAGATGTCGTGGGTTGAGGCCGAGCTCAGAGAGCAGCCCGTCGCACTCGAGCGCTTTCTCACCGCCGAATCGACTCATGCAGCGGAAATCGTCGATGCCCTCCTGCGAGACGACGTCCGCTATCTGCTGATCGTCTCGCGCGGAAGCTCGAGCAACGTCGCGCGGTACATGCAGTACCTCTTCGGCACGGTCAACCGGCTGCCGGTGGCGTTCGCGACTCCGTCTCTGTACACGGTCTACGACACGCCGCCGGTGCTCGGGCCCGCCGCGGTGATCGGCATCTCGCAGTCCGGTGCATCACCGGACGTCGTCGCCGTCCTGGCCGACGCGCGAAAGCAGAACCGCCCCACGCTCGCGATCACCAACGACCCCGAGTCTCCCCTCGCGCTTGCCTCCGACTGCGTCCTTCAACTGCACGCAGGCAAGGAGCGAGCAGTGGCGGCGACGAAGACGTACCTCAACTCGATCGCCGCAGTCGCACTGCTGTCGACGGCCGGGAATTCTCAGCGACTCGGCGACTTACTCGCGATGCCGGAGAGGGTCGACGAGCAGATCGAGCAGTCGCTGGCCGGCGCCGGCGCACTGGACCGCTATCGAGAGGTGGAGGGTGGGAGCGTCGTCGCGCGGGGCGTCAACTATGGCGCGGCCTTCGAGATCGCGCTCAAGATTCGCGAGCTCTCGGGCGCGCAGTTCGAGGCGTTCTCCTCGGCAGACCTGCTGCACGGACCGATCGCGGCACTCAAGTCCGGCCGGCCCGCAATCGTGATCGCTCCTGCCGGCCGCACGCTCGCGAGCATGAGCATTGCGCTGGGGAAGGTACGCGAGCGAGGCGCGGAGGTGATCGCGATCAGCGACGACGAGAAGTTCCTCACTGAATCCGAGACCGCCCTGCGGCTCGTTCCGGGTGTCCCCGAGTGGCTGACCCCGCTACTGACGGTCGTGCCGGGGCAGGTGGCCGCGGTGCGGCTCGCGACTCTGCGCGACGCGAATGTCGACAGCCCGGTGGGGCTGACGAAGATCACGCTGACTCATTGAAACGCGATGGAGCTCGTTCTCACGAGCTCCATCGAGCGAATTCGTTGTCAGCCGGACTCTACGAGGATTTCATCGGATCGAGATACACATCGTCGATCCCCACAGCACCGCCGACCGCCGTAAAGCGGAACGAGACTGAACTCGTCAAGAGCGGCAGCAGCCCGCCCAGCATTCCGATCTGCGGCGAAGGCTTCCAGGAGCCGCCGGCCGAGTACGTGCCGCCGTCCAGGATCCCGAGCACGCTCGAGAGCAGGCCGCGATAGATGATCTGGACCTTCACCTTCGAACCGGAATCGCCGCGCGCGACAAAGCGCATTTTGCTCGAGAAAAGGGAGATGCACATCGGGGGGCTCGTTGCCGATGTCCCTGCGGGCAGCGAGAGCGACACCTTGTCCGTCTTGCTGTGCACGTAGAAGTTCTCGTTGCCGGAAACGACCCGCGCGCCGCTCAGAGCCCACCCGTACCCACCCGATTCGAAGCCCCCGTCCGGTGCGAACACGTAGTTCGCGTTGTCCGACCAGGGGACGAACGGGCTCGATGTCGCAGAGGGGCAGGTAAGTCCGAGCCCGGCGGAGGCCGGGGCGGCGCCCAGCGCCATTGCAATCGTGCCGCCGACGAAGCCTAGGACGATGACCGCCCTCGCGCGTCGGAAAAAGGGATTCCTTGCCACAGAATTCTCTCCTCGGATAGCCGCAGTAGCCTTGCCGACCTTGCTGTGCTCAGTTTCTCCATGCCCGGGGCGGCGACTTCCCCCGTTGGGGTGATTCAGCCGGCCTGTCAAGAAACGCCCGCGGCGCGCCGATATCGCGGAAATGGCGACAACGGTCGCGACTGGATCCCCCTTGCCCGAAAGCGGCGCCCTCCGGGGCGGCGTGGATGTCGACGCCGATGCGCTGATCGAGCAGTCGCGGCAAATGGCTGCCACCCCCCTCGGCGACCGGGACCGCCTTGCCTCGCTCCTCCTCGGCGGCTCGTTCCTCGCCGCCTCCATCGCGCTGGCGGTTCTTGCTCACTCCTCGCGGCACGTCGGATTGTCGACGCTCGTCGTCTTCGTGGCGTCCTATGCACTCGCCTCCCGAATCGACTTCGAGATCGGCACCGGTTCGGCGGTGCCCACTCAGCTCGTCCTCGTGCCGATGCTCGCGCTGCTTCCAGTGCAGTACGTACCACTCTGCGTCATGGCCGGCCTGCTCCTCGGCGGCGTCCCCGATTACGCGCGCGGCCGGGTCCCGATCGACCGCAGTGTCCTGCGCCTCGTGAATTCGTGGCACGCGGTCGGTCCGGCGCTCGTCCTCGTCGCGGCCGGCCAGCCCGAACCGACTCCGAGGAACCTGCCCATCTACGGGCTGGCTCTGGTCGCCCAGTTCGCCTTCGACTTCGGGAGCACGGGACTACGCGACCGTCTCGGTCTCGGTGTCTCGCCCTGGAGCCTCCTCCGCTTCATGGTCTGGATCTGGGCCGTCGACTCGGCGCTGACGCCCATTTCCGTCCTCGCCGCGCTCGGATGTGGCGCGCACCCGTCGTTGGTCGTCGTTTCTCTGCCGTTGATCGGCCTGCTCGCGTACTTCGCGCGCGAGCGCCAGGTTCGGATCGACCACGCGCTGGAGCTCGGCCATGCGTACCGAGGGACCGCCATGCTGCTCGGAGACGTCGTCGAAGCGGACGATGCCTACACCGGTAGCCACAGCCGCGACGTGGTCACCCTCGTGCTCGACGTCGCGGACCGAATGGGTCTCGATACGCGTGAACGGCGAGACGCGGAGTTCGCGGCGCTCCTGCACGACATCGGCAAGATCAAGGTTCCCGGCGAGATCATCAACAAGCCGGGCAAGCTGACAAACGAAGAGTGGGAGATCATGAAGGGGCACACCGTCGAAGGCGAGCGACTGCTGTCGCAGGTCGGCGGAATCCTCGGGAACGTCGGCAGAATCGTCCGCTCCTGCCACGAGGACTGGGACGGGACCGGCTACCCCGACGGGCTAGCGGCTGACGAGATCCCACGCGTCGCACGCATCGTGAGGGCCTGCGACGCGTTCAGCGCGATGACTACGGACCGCTCTTATCGCAAAGCGCGGCCCGTGGATGAGGCGATTTCCGAGCTCCGACGTTGTGCCGGCACCGACTTCGATCCGGTCGTTGTCGAAGCGCTTGCCGCCGCAGTGACGAGCTCGCCCTAGGTTTCAGAACCGACCAGGTGGCGCTCGAGCCACTCGGCCGCAAGGCTGTACGCCTTCACCTCGTTCGCGCGCTTCGTGAAACCGTGCCCTTCGTCGTCGAACACGACGTACTCCACGTCGCGTCCGAGTGACTTCAGCTTGTCCACCAGCTGGTCCGACTCACCCTTGACGACACGTGGATCCGTTGCACCCTGGATCACGAGCAGCGGCGTCTGCACGTTCTCGACGTACGTGATCGGCGAACGCTCCATGAGAAAATCCGCTTCGGTCTCCGGATCCCCGACGAACCGGGCGATGAACCGCTTCCACGTCGGCGGCACGGCCTTGGCGAACGTGACGAGGTTCGACGGGCCGAAGATGTCGACCGCCGCCGCCCAGTACTGCGGCAGGCGCGTGACACACGTCAGGACGGCGAACCCGCCGTACGAGCCACCGTAGACCCCGATCTTGTCGGGCTCGACCCACTCCTGTTCCCGCAGCCATTTCACCGCGTGCTCCCAGTCTTGCATGTCGCCGCCGCCCCAGTCTCGCTGCACGAGCCGCTGGTACGACTTGCCGTAGCCGGTCGAGCCACGGATGTTCGTCGCCAGCACCGCAATGCCGCGCGACAGCAGGTACTGGTACAGCGGCTGGTAGACCGGCCGCTCCTGCGCCTCGGGGCCTCCGTGGATCGACAGGACGACCGGTACTTTTCCGTCGACGTTGGGCCTATACAGCCAAGCGGGAATATCGCGGCCGTCGAAGCTCGGGTAGCTCACGAGCTCCGCGTCGACGAGATCGTCTTCGAGCAGACCCCCCAATCGGCTGTCCGTCACAGCCCGGGCCTTGCCGGTCCGAGTCTCGACGACCCACGCTTCGGGCGGCCGGCGCGGGCTCGCCGCAATGAGCGCCGCATGCGAGCCGTCGGGCGAAAGGGCGAGCGGTGGCTCGGCCCCGGTCAGATGGGGACGCGCGCCGGCGGGAAGATCGGGCTCGGGGAGGTCTTGTCCGGTCTCGAGATCCCGCAGCCGAAGCCGATCGTAGCCCTGGTCGTTGACCAGCCAGGCGAGCACGCGGCCGTCGGCCGAGATCGCGATGTCGTCGACGTCGTGCGTCGGCTCTTCGACCCAGTCGTGGCTGTCCGAGGCAAGATCGTAGAACGCGAGCCCGCGAAACTCGCTGCCTTCATCCGTGACCAGGTAGAAGCCCGAGCCGTCGGACGCCCACGGTCCCGGAAAGAAGATTGCGTCGTCGTCGTGCGGCGTGAGCTCGCGGGCTTCTCCGGAGTCGAGATCGACCAGGTGGATCGACAGGTCGCTGTTGTTCCGGAAGTCGATCGCCAGCAGCTTCGACCCGTCGGGGGAAAAGCGCCCCGGAAAGGAGAACTTGCCTTCGCCGAACACGGGACGGGTCTCGCCCGTCTCGGCGTCCTGGACCCACAGCTCCATGTCGGCCGGCTGGCGTGCGTTCGCTGCATAGGCGAACTTCGTTCCGTCCGGCGCCCACGCGCCGCTGCCGACGTAGTGCTGGACCTGGGGCTCGTCCGTGAGCTTCTCCGGCCAACCACGGTCGGAGTCGAGCAGGTACAGCTGATGGAACTCGTCCCCGTCGTGATCGGCGCAGAGGACGATGCGGCCGTCTGTCGGGGAGACGCCGAGGCCACGCACCGTCTCGTCCGTGAACGCGGTCAGCTGGTCCGGCCAGCCACCCTCGAGGGGAACGCGCCAGAGGTTGAACTGCCCGGAGATGTTGCCGGCGAAGAGGAGGTGCGTACCGTCGGCGGTGAAATCGAGCGCCGCTGAAAAACGGCGGACGGCGAAGAACTGCTCCATGAGCGGTTTGTTCCGCGTCCTGGTGATTGCCACGGCGCGGAGATTACAGTTCTGCGGGATGGAGAGGTCTCTGCCCTGGGCGTGGTACGCCGATCCGGAAGTCCTGCGGCGTGAGGGGGAGCGGATCTTCGCGCGCACGTGGCAGTACGTGGGCCACGCCGGCCAGATCGAAGGGACGGGCTTCTTCGCGTCTACCGCCGGGCAGATCCCTGTAGTGGTTACACGCGCGCGGGACGGCGAGCTCCGAGCCTTCGTCAACGTCTGCCGCCACCGCGGGCACATCGTTGCGAGTGGATCCGGCGGACGCGAGACGTTGCAATGCCCTTACCACGCCTGGACGTATGCGCTCGACGGACGACTACGCTCCGCGCCACGATCGGATCGTGAGTCTGGGTTCGACACCGACGAGCTGGGGCTCAGGCAGATCCAGGTCGACACCTTCGGCCCGTTCGTGTTCGTGAACCCTGATCTCGATGCGGCCCCGCTCGCCGAAGCGCTCGGCGAAGTGCCGGCGCAGCTGGCGGAGATCCTCGACCTCGATTCGCTCGAGTTCCGTTTCCGCAGCGAGTTCGAGCTCGAAGCGAACTGGAAGATCTCCTGCGAGAACTTCCTCGAGTGCTACCACTGCGCCGTCGCGCACCCGAGTTTCAGCGCCACCATCGACGTGTCGCCGGAGGCCTACCGGCTCGAGGCGAACGGCCTGGTGTCCAGCCAGTTCGGCCCTCTCCGCCAGAACGGCGGCTCCTCTTTCGCCGACGGCGAGGTGCCGCGTAGCCAGTTCCACTTCCTCTGGCCGAACTTCGGCCTGAACGTCTTTCCCGGACACCCGAACCTGTCCTGTGGCCCCATGCTCCCGATCGGTGCCGAGCGGACGGCACGGTTCCTCGATTACTTCTTCGCACCGGATGTGGACCAGGAGTGGATCGACGAGCTGCTGACGTTCGACAACCAGGTCGGCATGGAGGACCGGAGCCTCGTGGAGGGCGTACAACGAGGCGTCCGCTCGGGAATCCTGAGCGAGGGCCGCCTCCTCTCGGAGAGCGAGCAGCTGGTCGCGCACTTCCAGCGGCTTTGCGCGGAGGCGCTCGCGGGTTAGCATCAGCGCGAATGGCCACAGTCACCTTCGACCACGTCACGAAGGCGTATGCAGACGGAACGGTCGCAGTCAACGATCTCGACCTGCTGATCAAGGACGGGGAGTTCCTCGTCCTCGTCGGCCCTTCGGGCTGCGGCAAGACCACGGCGCTCAGATGCCTTGCCGGCCTCGAGGAGATCACCGCCGGCCAGATCAAGATCGACGCACGCGTCGTCAACCGCGTCCCGTCGAAGGACCGGAACATCGCGATGGTGTTCCAGTCCTACGCGCTCTATCCGCACATGACGGTCTTCAACAACCTCGCCTTCGGCCTCAAGCTCCTGAAGACACCGAAGCAGGAGATCAAGAGGCGCGTCGAGGACGCCGCGAAGATCCTCGATCTCGAGAAGCTGCTCGACCGGAAACCGAGGGCGCTCTCGGGCGGCCAGCGCCAGCGCGTCGCCCTCGGCCGGGCGATCGTGCGCGAGCCCGCGGCGTTCCTGATGGACGAGCCGCTCTCGAACCTCGACGCCAAGTTGCGCGTCCAAACTCGTGCGGAGATCCTCCGGCTGCAGCGGCGGCTCGAGACGACAACCGTCTATGTCACGCACGATCAGGTCGAGGCGATGACGATGGGAGACCGCATCGCCGTCATGAACCACGGCGTCCTGCAGCAGATCGGCACGCCGCCGGAGCTGTACGACAATCCCGTCAACGTTTTCGTGGCCGCCTTCATCGGCTCGCCGGCAATGAACTTCGCGACCGCGAAGGCAGAAGAAGGAATCCTCAAGCTCGGCGGGACGACACTCGAGCTCTCCGGTAATGCGGCGAAGGCGGCGGCCGAGAACCGCGGCCGCGATCTGCTGATCGGCTTCCGCCCCGAGGACCTGGAGCTCAACGGCCACCACTCGTCCGGCGTCCATCGCATCCCGGCGCAGATCGACGTCGTCGAGTACCTGGGGCACGAGGAGCTCCTACATGCTCAGTCCGAGGGTCACGAGATCGTCGCTCTCGTCTCGTCCGGCAAGAAGGTTCAGGCCGGCCAGAGCGTCGAGTTCGCGATCCAGGCGGACAAGCTTCATGTCTTCGATCCCGAAACCGAGCTCAATCTCACGGCCCGGGGCTAAACGCTTTGGAGATAGCATCGAAACGAACACAGGGGTCTACTAGGAGGAGGAGGAGGATCAAGTGAAGCGACGGAGATCGCTGATCGCGTCGGCGGTCGCACTTGCCGTTCTCGCCGCAGGATTGACGGCGACGGCGGTTAGTGCAAAGCCGACGAGGCGCAGTGCAAATTCGATCGAGGTTCTTTCGCTCTGGGGCGGAAGCGAGAAGGACGCATTCCTGAAGGTCACGGCCGCATTCACGGCCAAGACCGGCATCAAGGTCGTGTACACGTCGGCGCGTGACTTCATTCCAGAGGTTCGGACCCGCCTCGCCGCAGGCAACCCGCCGGACATCGGCATTCTGCCGCGACCCGGCTACATCGGCACGCTTGCAAAGCAGGGGGCTTTGAAGACGCTGTCGAGCCTGGGGATCAGCAACTCGTACATGGCGGGGAACTACTCGGCGGGCTGGTTGAAGCTCGGTAGCTCGGGCGGGAAGCTCTACGGCGTTCCGGCCAAGGCGAACTCGAAGAGCGTCATCTGGTACAGGCCCGATTCGTTCAAGAAGTACCACCTCAAGATCCCGAAGACATGGGCTCAGCTGCTGGCGATCACGAAGAAGTACAAGGCGAAAGGTCTCGTCCCGTGGTCCGTCGGGGCCGGTCCGAGCCAGAGCCAGTGGACGCTCACGGACTGGTTCGAGAACATCTACGCCCGGACTGCGGGGCCCGCGAAGTACCAGGCCCTCTTCACCGGGAAGCTGAAGTTCACCGATCCGTCCGTCGCGAATGCGGCCAAGATCATGACTCAGATCATCAACAACAAGTACGTCTTGAACGGCGTCCAGGGCGTGCTCGGTCAGAGCTTCGTCGGCAGCATCACCGACGTGTTCGGAACGAGCCCGAAGGCGCAGCTCCTTTTCGAGGGCGGCTTCGTTGGTGGCATTGCCACCGGCCAGGTGAATACAGCCCTGAAGGCCGGGAAGACGATCGGTGACTTCCCGTGGCCGACGATCAAGGCGTCTCTCGACCATCCGGTCGTCGGTGCGGCCGACTTCGCCGCAGCGTTCAAGGACACGCCGGAGGTGCGGCAGTTCCTGAAGTACATCTCGACCGGGGCCGCAGGGAAGATCTGGATCTCGACCAACGCAGTCACCTCGCCGAACAAGAAGGTGCCCGCAAGCTCCTATCCGAGCCCGATCGTACGGGCCGAGGTCAAGCAGCTCGCGACAGCGAAGACCTTCCTGTTCGACGGCTCCGACCTGCTTCCGGGAGCGTTCGGTGACACGTGGGGCTTCGCGCTCCAGGACGTGATCCAGAACCCGGGCAACATCAAGAGCATCCTGTCCACGTTCCAGAACAAGATCCAAGGCCAGTTCTAGGCCTCGATTATGTGACGGCGCCCGGCAACGGGCGCCGTCACATTTTGCTTCACCGCGGACGAATGAGCACGCAGCCGCTTCCAACCCCGGTCGCCGCTCCCCCGCCGAGCGCAGGCGGACGCATGCAACTCGGACGGCTGCAGGGACTTCTCTTCGTGCTGCCTGCGCTCGTCGTGCTGGCGATCTTCCTGATCTATCCGGCCTACTACACAATCCGTCTCGCCTTCTATGAAGGCGACTTCCATTTCGGCTTCTTCCACTACCTCGGGATCGCCAACTTCAAGGAATTGCTGACGAACGATCCGGATTTCCTCGATCTGAGCAAGTTCCCGCCCGGCGGCGCGCTGATCAACAACCTCCGCTGGGTGATCTTCTACATCAGCATCTCGCTGATCATCGGGCTCGGCCTGGCGGTGCTTGCCGTTCGCGTGCGTTACGAGCGCGCGGTGAAGACGGCGCTCTTCGTGCCGATGGCGATCTCGGCGACCGCCGTTGGCGTCATCTGGCTCCTGGTCTACAACACCGACTCGAACGTCGGCGTGCTGAACGCGCTGTGGCATGGGGTGCTCGGCCAACATCCGGTGTCCTGGCTCGGCAACCCAGGCATCGTCAACTATGCACTCATCCTCGCCTACATCTGGGCTTCGATCGGCTTCGTGATGGTCGTTCTGTCGGCGGCGATCAAGGGGATCCCCGCCGAGATCATGGAGGCCGCGCGGGTCGACGGCGCCGGCGAGTGGAACATCTTCCGCCGCATCATGCTCCCGATGCTGAGCCTGCCTATTTCCGTCGTCACGATCTGGCTGTTCATCAACGTGATCAAGGTCTTCGACATCATCTACGTCATGACCACCGGCGGCCCGGGGACATCCAGCCGCGTGATCGCATTCACGATGTACGAGGAGACCTTCGCAAATGCCCGCCCCGGTTACGGGGCCGCGGTCGCAGTAATCATGCTCGTGCTGATCGCACCCGTGATGGTCCTGAACGTTCGCCGCTTCCGCACCGAGAAAGTGGTCGCCTGATGGCCACGCTCGAAACGGCAGTCCCGATCAGGGCACAGACACGGAGCGAGCGGCTCGTCCGTCTCCTTACCCGCACACCGCTGCATATCGCGCTTGTGGGGATCGCGCTCATCTGGCTCGTGCCGACGGTCGGCCTCGCCCTCACGTCCTTCCGCAAGCCGCCGGCGATCGCCTCCAGCGGCTGGTGGCATTCGCTCACGCAGTGGGACTGGACGCTGCACAACTACAGCTCCGTCATCAATGCGACCGGGATGGGTCACGCGTGGGTGAACAGCGTCATCATCACCGTGCCCGCGACGATCCTGCCGCTCACGCTCGGCGCCCTCGCCGCGTTCGGATTCGCCTGGGTCCCGTTCCCGTTCCGCGACACGCTCTTCCTGATCATCATCGCCCTGATGATCGTGCCGATCCAGACGTCGCTCGTGCCGCTCCTGAAGCTCTTCGCCCAGCATGGCCATCTCAACAACCACTATTACGGCATCTGGCTCGCGCACACGGCCTTCGGACTGCCGCTCGCGGTCTTCCTCCTGCGCAACTTCTTCATCACGCTGCCCAAGGATTTGATCGAGGCTGCGCGGATCGACGGCGCGTCCAACCTCGCGATCTTTCGCCGCATCGTCGTGCCGCTCTCGGTTCCGGCGCTCGCATCGTTCGGGATCTTCCAGTTCCTCTGGGTCTGGAACGACCTGCTGATGGCGCTGATCTTCGTCTCCAATCCAAACGAGCAGCCGATGACAGTGCGGATCCCGTACCTCATCTCCACCTACGGGCAGGAGTACAACCTGCTCGCCGCGGCTGCCTTCCTACTGATGGCCCTTCCCCTCGTCGTGTTCTTCTCGTTGCAGCGCTACTTCGTACAGGGTCTGCTCGCCGGCTCGGTCAAAAGCTGAGCGTCTTCCTCGTCCCCCACACGCACTGGGACCGCGAGTGGTATCGCCCGTTCCAGTCGTTTCGGATCTCGCTCGTGGACGTCGTCGACGAGGTCCTCACGCAACTCGAGGCGGACGAGCGGCTCCGCTTCACGCTCGACGGCCAACTGGCAACCGTCGACGACTACCTCGAGATCCGGCCCGAGGCGGAGGAGCGCATTCGCGTCCTGGTCCAGTCCGGCCGCCTTGCGATCGGACCGTGGCAGACCCTCATGGACGAGTTCCTCGTCGACGGCGAGACCACGCTGCGCAACCTCGAAGCCGGTCTTGCGCGTGCGGCCGATTTCGGGAGCGCGATGCGCGTCGGCTATCTGCCGGACATGTTCGGGCACATCGCCCAGATGCCGCAGATCCTCCGACTCGCGGGAATCGAGACGGCGATCGTGTGGCGTGGAGTTCCGTCGGCCGTCGACTTTCATCGCTTCGTCTGGGAGGGGCCGGACGGCTCAGCGGTCGTCACCGAGTACCTGCCGGCGGGCTACGGGAACGCGGCATACCTCTTCGACCTCCCGGGGCCCGCCAACCTCGCCCCGCTCGAGGAGCGGTTCGCGCCCTGGTTTCGCGGCGATCCAGTGCTGGGGATGGTAGGCACGGACCACATGTCCCTTCCGCGTGACCTCACGGAGCGCATCCCGGACGGCGCGACCGTGGGGACGCTCGAGGACTATTTCGCCGGCGCGTCTCCTGAGGGGCTGTCCCACTGGCACGGCGAGATGCGCTCCGCCGCGCGGGCGAACCTCCTCCCGGGCGTCGTCTCCGCGCGGATCGACCTGAAGGCGGCCTGCGGGCGGGCCGAGCGTTGGCTCGAGCGGTACGCCGAGCCGCTGCAGGCTCTGTACGGCGGCGACTGGCCCGAGCCGTTCCTCGCGCAGGCCTGGACGCGCATGTTCCAGAACTCCGCGCACGACTCGATCTGCGGCTGCTCGGCGGACGAGGTGTCGGCGCAGGTCCTCGTGCGCTACGCGGAAGCGGAGCAGATCGGGCGAGAGCTCGCGGAGCGCGCAGTCGCACGGATTGCCGCAACCGTTCCTCGCAACGCATTTGTCGCCGTGAACCCGTCGCCGCGCGAACGTTCGGATCTCGTGGAGATCGAGCTCGTGGTTCCGGACGAATGGGAGGCGGTCGAGCTGGAGCTTCCCGACGGGTCGCGCGTCGCGACGCAGGAGATCCGCCGTCAGGAGCCGCTGCTCTGGGAGCTGAGGCTCGTCGGTGCCGACGTTCCAAGCGTGATCGCGCGCCGTCTCCACGGCCGCGAGCTCTTCGGCCGCTACGTCAACGGCTTTCGGATCGAGGACGACCGAGCGACGCTGGAGGTCGGCGACGAGCCGGACCCCGAGTCGCTCGACGTCGAGCAACTCGTCCAGGAGCTCACGCTCGCGACCGCCCAAGGCGAGTGGACCTTGCGTGTCGTCGCGCGTCCGAAACGCACGCTCGTCGCAGCGTTGACTGCGCCCTCACTCGGCTGGACGAGTGTCCGCCCGGTACGTGTCCAAGGATCTGTCCCTGGGACGTTCCCTTCGGTCGACGTGTCGCAATTGACCCGCATCGTGCGAGGAGGCGACGCCGGCGACAGTTACAACTACGCGCCGCCGCTCGGCGACGTCCTCGTCGACACGCCCATCGATGAAGGGATCGAGCTGCTCGAGGACGGGCCGCTTCGACGCGTCGACGTCGTGCATCGCACCTACATGTGGGACGAGAAGCGGGTCGAGACGCAGACGCGGTTCGAGCAACGTGCCGACGAGCCGTTCGTCCGCATCCGCATCGACTTCGACAATCCTTGCGACGACCAGCGCGTCCGTGTCCACGTTCCACTGCGCTACCGGGCCGACCACTCGCACGCCGAGGGCCAGTTCGCGATCGTCGAGCGCGGGCTCGAGCCGGAGGGCGGTTACGGCGAGGTGGCGATCCCGACCTATCCGGCGTCCGCGTTCGTCGCAGCCGGAGGCGTTGCGGTGCTGCTCGACCACGTCACCGAGTACGAGGTGGCCGGCGACGAGCTCGCCCTGACGGTCCTTCGTTCGACTGCGCTCATCAGTCGCGCCCAGAACCCGTGGCGCGAGGAGCCCGCCGGCCCGTCACTACCGATCCCGGCCGCCCAGCTCCGGGGGCCGCGCAGCTTCTCGTTCGCATACGACCCGGAAGCCGAGGGGATGCTCGAGCAAGCCGAGCGGTATCGCCATCCGTTCCTGACCGCGCAGGGAACGGCACCCGAGGGAGACCTTGGCTCGCACGCCGGTCCCTTCCTCGACGGCGATCCGAGCGTGGTGCTGACCGCCTTCCAGCCGGGACGCGCACGCATCGTCAACGAGAGCCTCGAGCCGCAGACGGTCAGTTTCGCCGGACAGGACCTCGATCTCCGTCCGTGGGAGATCCGGACCATTTCGATCTGAAGAACGGCTAGTTGCGCCGGCGCCAGCGTCCCGGCCGCGGCTCGCCTGCGGCGGTGTCTTCGCCGAGTACCCGTGCAGCCGCGCGAAGATCGTCCCCGCGCAGCAGCATCAACTCCGACCGCTCGAGATCGGCCAGCGCGGTTCCCTGCACACCCGCCAGGCGCAGCGCTTGTGCGTTGAGCGCCTGCTCGAAGAGCGTGCGCGCGAACCGCGCATTCCCGAAGCCCTCACCTCGCGCAGCACCGGCAAGGATCTGCTGAAGCACGCCGACGGCATCGTCGTCCAGCGAGTACTCGTAGTCACCCGCGAGCTTCTCCGTGATCGCCACCAGATCGTCCGTCGCATAGTCGGGAAAGGCGATCTCGCGCGAGAAGCGCGAACGCAGTCCCGGATTCGACTGCAAGAAGTGGTGCATCAGGCGCGGATAGCCGGCGACGATCACGACCAGGCGATGGCGGTAGTCCTCCATCCGCTTGAGCAGCGTCTCGATTGCCTCGGGCCCGAAGTCCAACCGCTCGTCGCCAGGCGCGAGGGAATACGCCTCGTCGATGAAGAGCACCCCGTCGAGTGCCCGGCGGATCGCCCGGTCGGTCTTGATCGCGGTCATGCCGACGTACTGGCCGACGAGACCGGCGCGATCGACCTCGACGAGGTGTCCGCGCTTGAGCAGCCCCATTGCGCGATACATCTCGGCGAGCAGCCGCGCGACCGTCGTCTTGCCGGTGCCGGGATTGCCGAGGAAGACCAGATGCTGAGACGTCGCGACCTCCGGCAGGCCGTGCCGCTGCCGCTCCGCTTGCACCTGCAGGAAGGCGACGAGCGCGCGGACCTGATCCTTGACCGTTTCGAGCCCGATCAGGGAATCGAGCTCCGCCTGCAGCTCGGGCAGCGTGCGCGCAGGCTCCGGTCGGCGGAGCTGGTCCGAGATCCAGTCGCTGGGATCGGGCGCGCCCGTGGTCTGGGACAGGCGCTCGCCCAGGACCCGCAGGCCGCGGGCGACGTCCTCGAGTGGATTCCGGGCCACGGCTGAAGTGTGCCCCTAACACGAGGGATTACGCTCAACCCGACGCCAGGGCCGGCCGATTAGTTAACCTGGTTAACGAATGCCCACCCTCGTCGCCGCCGATCCAACCGCCCTCGCGAACCGGCTCCGGCCGGTGCTCCTGCAGCTCAACAGGCAGCTGCGGCGCGAGATCCACTCGCTCGGAGTCACGGGCGGGCAGGTCTCCCTCCTGGTCCAGATCAAGTACCGCCCGGGAATCGGGATCCGGGAGTTGGCCGCGCTCGAACGGATGTCGGTGCCAGGCATGTCCAAGTTCATCTCCCGGCTCGAAGAGGCCGGGCTTGTCCAGCGGGCCCCCGTCGAGGGAGACCAGCGCCGCGTCGGCTTGACGCTGACGGCCGCCGGCCAGAAGGTCCTCCGCTCGGTCAAGTCCAAGCGTACGGCCTGGCTCTCAGCGCGCTTGCGCGGGCTCGACCCGGCCGAGCTCGAGGCGATCGACGCCGCCATCGAGCCGCTCGCCCATCTGCTCGGAGAGGACGACTCTTGACGGCGGCGATCCTGCGCGCCGGGGCGCGCACGTTCCTCAGCGTTCGCAAGCACCGCAATTACCGCCTCTTCTTCACCGGCCAGGTGATCTCGAACATCGGGACGTGGATGCAGCGCGTCGCGCAGGCCTGGCTCGTTCTGTCGCTGACTCACTCGGCGTTCGCGGTGGGAATCCTCGCCCTCTGCCAGTTCATGCCGTTCACGCTCTTCAGCTTGATCGCCGGCGTCGTCGTCGACCGGCTCGACTCCTGGCGCACGGTCATCAGCACCCAACTCACGCAGATGGTCCTCGCCTCGACGATCGCCGTGATTGCCCTCGCGGGGATCGCCCGCCCGTGGCACGTCTATGTGATCGCGGCGCTGATGGGGCTCGTGCAGGTCCTCGACGCGCCGTCCCGCCAGCAGCTGACCTTCCGCATGGTTGGCCCGCTGGAGCTGCCGAACGCGATCAGCCTCAACTCCGGCGTCTTCAATGGCGCGCGCATCTTCGGCCCGGCGCTCGGCGGCATCATCATTGCCGCCGCGGGTGCGGGAGTCTGCTTCGCCATCAATGCGGCCAGTTACATCGCGGTGCTCGCCGGTCTCGTCATGATGCGGCCGCAGGAGTTCCATGCGGTGGAGCGCCGCGCCCGTTCCCGCACGCTCTACATCGGTCTCAAGGAAGGGATTTCGTTCGCCCGGAACCACGAGCAGATCCGCCTCATGCTCATGCTGACCTTCGTCATCAGCACGTTCTGTCTCAACTTCAACGTCTTGTTGCCGGTGCTCGCCAAGCAGACGCTGCACTCGGGTCCGCAGGTGTTCGGACTGCTCTCCGCCGTCTTCGGCGTCGGTGCTTTGATCGGTGCGCTCTTCTCGGCCCACCTGAGCCGCGCGACCGTCGGGACCACGGCCCTTGGTAGCGCAGGCTTCGCGCTTTGCGAGTTGCTGATCGCGCCGCTCCGCACGACAGTCTTCATCGCTCTGCTTCTGTTCATCGGCGGCGTCTGCTTCACAACCTGGTCCTCGAACTCGAGCTCGCTCATCCAGCTCGCCTCACCCGAGCATCTCCGCGGCCGGCTGATCGGGATCTACTTCTTCGCCTTCGCCGGCACCGGGACGCTCGGGGGGATCATGTCCGGCTGGCTCACGGCTCTGGGCGGAACCGAGCTCTCGTTCACCATCGCGGGAGTCGTCGGACTCTCTGCGTCGCTCTACGTCTGGCTCCGCTCGAGGGTGGTCCCGCTCGTCGAAGAGCGGCCCGCCGACGAGGCACTAGCCGCTTAAGCGCAAAGCGGCACGGGTAGGCTGACGGCGCCCAGTGGAAGCCGAGCGCCAGCATTACAACGTGACGCTTGCGATCCTCACGCTGGCCGGGATCGCGTTCGCACTCCAGCAGACGATGGTGATCCCTGCTCTGCCGACCCTGCAGCGGGACCTGCACACGACGACGACGTGGGTCACCTGGGTGCTGACCGTTTTCCTGCTCGTGGCCTCCGTGGCGACGCCCGTCCTCGGCAAGCTCGGCGACCAGTACGGCAAGGAGCGGCTGCTCGTGATCTCGCTGGCGCTCTTCCTCATCGGCTCGATCGGCGCCGCCATAGCCTGGAACATCTGGTCGCTGATCGCGTGGCGCGCCCTGCAGGGCGCCGGCTCGGCGGTCTTCCCTCTGAGCTTCGGAATCATCCGTGACGAGTTTCCACGCGAGAAGGTGGGCGTCGCGATCGGTCTCATTTCCGCGGTGTACGGCATCGGCGGTGGTTTTGGCATCGTGCTCTCGGGCGTGATCGTGGACAACGTGTCGTGGCGCTGGCTCTTCATCGTCGGCGCGGTAGCGATCGGCGCGTCGCTCGTCCTCGTGCACCGCTTCATCCCGGAGTCACCGATCAAGACGCCTTCGCGTGTCGACTACCTCGGCGCGACGTTGATGTCCGGAGGTCTGATCGCGATGCTCGTCGCGCTGACGGAGGGCGAGAGCTGGGGCTGGGCGTCCGGGCGCACGCTCGGTCTCGCTGCCGTGGCCATCGTGCTGCTGTTCGCGTGGGGGATCGCCGAGCTGCGCGTCGACGACCCGATGGTCGACATGCGGATGCTGGCCAGACGCGAGATCCTCTTCACGAACATCACCGCCCTGATTGCCGGCTTCGCGATGTTCGGGACGTTCGTGCTCGTGCCGAACTTCGTCGAGATGCCGCACGGGCTCTCCGCCTCGGTGCAGCACGCCGTGGACTACGGCTTCGACGCAAGCGCAACGAAGGCAGGGCTCTACCTGCTGCCGAGCTCGTTCGCCCTGCTCTTCGCCGGCCCGCTCACCGGGCTCATCGGCCGGCGCGTCGGCTTCAAGTGGCCGCTGGCCGCAGGCATGCTGCTCGTCTCCATCTCCGCCGGCACGTTGACCGAGTGGCACGACAAGTCATGGCAGATCCTTGCCACCATGCTCGTGCTCGGCGTCGGCGTCGGCTTCGCCTTTGCTGCGATGGCAACGCTCATCACCGAGGCCGTGCGCCCGACCGAGACGGGCGTCGCCACCGGGATGAACACGGTCATGCGTACCGTCGGCGGCGTTGTCGGCGGTCAGGTCGGCGCTGCGCTGCTGGCAGCGCACACCATTCCCGGCACGAACGCCGTCCCAGGGGTTGACGGCTTCAAGATCGCGTTCGGGATCTCGGCGGTCGTCGCGCTCATCGGCTCGGCCGTGGCGGTGTTCATCACGCCGCCACGCGTGCGTCGCCGCGAGCGGCTCGTCGTCGCAACCACGGAGGCCGCGGACTAGAGTCGTCGCATGGACGAGGGGTTGCGGCTGCACCTCGCGCTCTGCACGGTTGCCGAGCGCTTGGCCGCGGTGATGGAGGGAGCGCGCTTCGAGCGGAGGGACGGCTACGTGTTCATGCGCTTTCCAACCCTCCCGCTTCCGTCGTTCAACGGCGTTTGGCCCGAGGATGACTCGGCCGCAGGCGCGCTCGGCGACGCACTGGCGGAGATCGAGGCGGAGGAGATCGCGGCGGGCGTCCTCACCCGGAGCGGTGAGACCCCTGCTGTAGACGAAGCCGCGCGCGGGCTGGGGCTCACCGCATCGGAGCGCATTCCCGGAATGGTGGCCAACGCAGGCGACCTCGATGAGGCGGTGGTGTCGGAGCTCGAGGTCGTCCGCGCCGCAACCGCGGACGGGTTCGCTCAGGCCCTGGCGCTCGCGGCAGAGGGATTCGGCGTGACCGCAGATTTCCTGGCACCGCTCTACCTGCCCGAGGTCACGCGCCTGGACGGATTCGAGGTCTATCTCGGCCGGGTGGCAGGTCGCGATGTGACCACGGCTGCGAGTTACGTCGTCGGCGGCGAGGTCGGGATCTTCAACGTCGCGACACCTGCCGAGCACCGTGGCCGCGGTTACGGCGCAGCGATCACCAGCCGCGCGGTACGCGAAGGCTTTGCGGCCGGGGCCGGGCTCGCCTATCTGCAGTCGAGCGTCCTCGGCGAGTCGGTCTATCGCCGCCTCGGCTTCCGAGAGGTCGTGAGTTACGAGCTCCTCACGCGCCCAGCGGAACTCACAGCAACTTCTTAATCGCGTCTTGGGCTGCTCTTAGGCGGCGGCGGTTCCATGGTTGGGAAGGAAGCACGACCGAAAGGAGGTTTTACGTGTTCCGACCCAAGCACACCGCGCTGCTCGCCGGCGTCGTCACAAGCCTGGCGCTCGGCGGAGCGGGAGTCGCGATCGCCGCAAGCGGCGGCAGCTCGAGCTCGTCGTCGGGCGCGGCTACGACAGCCACGACGAAGACGACGACCACGACCCCTTCGAGCCCGTCGCATTGCGATCACGACAACGCGAGCTCGTCAGGCACGTAACGACAGTCGGCCGCCGGCGTCTGCTCAGGCGCCGGCGGTCGACCAAGCCGCCGGCCTTCGGCGTCGGCTAACTCCTCAGCGCGAACACCGCCTGCTGCGGCACGGAGATTGTGACGACGCCCGCGGCGTCAGTCGCGGCCGGCGTCGGCTGACCCAGGAGCCCGTCGCCTGCGGCGTTCCAGATCGTGAGCTGGAAGCTCTTCGACGGTGGCAGGCCGCCGATCGTGTACGACACGACGGTCGACGAGACGGTGTTCAGCAGCGCTCCGGCTGTATCGAGACCGACCACCGTGTGCTCGCCCGCCTTGCCGACGTAGGCCGCGAGGAGTCGCGAATCGCTCGGCCCGGAGTCGACGTTCACCGTCCTCCAGCCCTTTCCCACGTTGGCTGTCAGCAGCCGCATGGAGTTGTAGACCGGATAGAGCGGCCAGCCTGCGGCCGGATCTCCGATCATGTAATACGCCTGTGTGCCGTTGTCGTACTTGCCGAAGTACGAGTCCCACTTGCTCGTCCCGAGGTAGCCCAGCCGGGCGGCGAGCAGGTCGAACCACATGTGCTGGAACGCATTCACGTTCGTCTGCGACATCGGCGTGCCGTCGTCCCAGACCCCGGGGTCGACGGTGGCTACACCATTGAACGTCCGTAGACCGCGCACACCGTACTCCGACACATACAGCGGCTTGCGGCCCGCCTGCGGCAGCGCGTTCACGATCGCGCGCACCTCGGTGAGCCGGTCGACCAGTTTCTGCGCGTCGAAATAGTCCCAGAAGACGTGAATCGAGTACGCATCGAGGATGTCGGCCATATGGGTCGCGAGGTACTGGAACCACGCCTGCTGATTCGGGGCTCCGACATCGGGCCCGCGTACGAGGTCCCCGCCCATGTACCGCACCTGTCCGCGGATGCTCTGGATATACGGATCGAGCGCGCGGTACTGCGCCTCGTACTGGGGCATCGTGATCTTGGTCCGGTTCGGCTCGTTCTGAAGCGTGAGCCAGCGCAGATTCGTGATGCCCCGATTGCGGACGAGGTCGATCAGCACGGCCGCGAACTTCGGGATCGTCCCGTTGGCGACGCTCAGCGTCCCGCCTTGCCAGGTGATGTCGATCGTCGTGCCGGTGCTCTGGGCGAGCTGCACCGTTCGGACGAAGGATTGCATGCGGTCCGGATCGCTGAACGCCGTCTGGTTGAAGAAGATCCGTGAGAACTGCGGCTGTAGGTCGCGCATCTTCCGCTCCATGTCCTTCGCGTTGTCGTCCGTGACGCCGGCCGCACGGCTGATCGCCGCGTACACGTGATGGTTGAACTGGCCCCCGTAGCCGGCAAAGCTCTGCGCCAGCGTCGCCGCCTCCTGCACCTTGAACTCCGTCGCCTCGACCGCGAGCCCCCGCGTGTTGTTCTTCAGCGTCGTTTCGATCGGGCTCGAGGGAGTGACCGTCACGGTCAACGGCGTCGCGCCGAGCTGCGCCAGCGTGACCGGGATCTGCAGCACGACACGGCGGCGTGGGCCGACCTTCACCGTCTTCGTCGAGAGCGGCGCGCCGGGGGTGGAGACGCTGACGACGGCACCTAGACCGACGTCCTTCGTTCGGTTCTGGACGATCGCGACGACGAAGAAGGGACGCCCGATCACGGCCGAACGACCGGCGTAGGCCCGCGTGAGAGCGAGGTCCGGCTTGAGCAACGTCTTCGCCTTTGCCGTGAGCACGACCTGCGATCCGAACGCGACTGTTGCGCGCACGTGTCGCAGCCGCTGGACGCGGCCGATGTTGATCGTCGCCGTCCCTCCGGGCGCAGCGATGCTTCCGACGACGACTTTCCGTTGCCTGAGCTTCTTGAACGGAAGCACCGCGACCCGCACTCCGGTCAGGGTGTCGGGGAGTTCGCAGCCGACTTTCCTCGCGATGACGCGAACGACCAGATCCGTTCGGGGCGGAGTCGTGAGCGACAGCAGTGAGAGCTTGTAGCCGGACGCGTCGCAGGCCTGCCCGGCGGCGGCGTAGGCGGTCGCGGCAGGGATGCCGAAAGCCGCGCCGACGACCGCGACGGCACAGATGCCGACAAAGACACTCCGAGAAGACCTCATGACCCGCCGGGCAGGGTCGCCGTAGCCGCCGCCTATGTCAAATTCAGTCGAGCCGGGCGACCTGACGAAGCCGACAGTCGTCAATTCGTCACAGAGTCGACACGGTTTCGTTACATCGTCGGGTCTGACCCCAAAACGTGACGCACGAGTGACTTTTCCGCACCGAAAGTCACCGTTCGCTTGGGAGCGTTGTCGCCGGCGCCTCGGCAAGATCCACGACGATGCGCCGAAGCTGGAAGCACTGACCGCGCGCGACCCACGAGTTGCACGAGAAGATGGAGGCACGGGTCAAGGTCTGATCGACGCTCTCTGACCTCGGGCTGCCCGCACTCTTTAGATTTGGAGTGTGGCCTCGGATCCGAGCAGATTCCTGAGCCGCGCCGCGGAGGCGAAGCGGAGCTCCAAGCGGGTCGAGTTGGTCGAGCGATTCGACCCGCAGGCGCCCGGAGTCTGGCTCGAGCTCGTCCGGGACGTCGCGGCGCTGGCGAACTCCGGCGGCGGTGTCGTGGTCCTGCCCGGCGACGGGGAGGAAGAGCAGCTCCACGAGGAACTGGCACGGCACGCAGAGCCCGAGTTCGAGGCCTTCGAGCTGCACGACATCACTCGACGTGGCCGGCCCGCGACGGCGGTCGTCGTCGAAGGTGTCGCCAACACGCCTCTCGTCTTCACGCGAACGGGCCGGTATCGCAACGCGAACGGTGACGAGCACGTCGCGTTCGCGCGAGGCGGCCTGTACTTCCGGCACGGTGCAAGAAGCGAGCCCGCCACCGGCGCGGATGTCCGCGACTTCATCAAGCGGCAGCTCGACGCGACGCGCTCGCAATGGCTCGCGAACATCCGTCAGGTGATGCACGCCCCCGACGGGGCCGAGGTTGCAGTGATCGAGACGGCGGAGCGAGACGACGAAGGCCGGCCGACGCTGATCCGGTTGACGACCGATCCACACGCGCCTCTGTACGGCCAGGTCGATCCGGACCGCTCGCATCCGTACCGCCAGAAGGAAGTGATCAGGGAGGTGAATGCTCGCCTGGAAGGAGCCCCGGTCAATGCGTTCGACGTCCTGAGCGTGCGTCGCGTGCACGCGATCTCCGAGGAGACGAGACCGGAGTTCGTCCACGTCCCGAAGTTCGGCTCACCGCAGTACAGCGACGCGTTCGTGGACTGGCTCGTCACGGAGGACGAACGGGATCCAGAGTTCTTCACCCGGGCGAAGACGAGCTATCTCGCCACGCGGCAACGCCGCCGCCGGACCGGCTCATAGCGCGCGACGAAACGGATATCGTCGGTCGCAATCCAGTCCGGAAGGAGATCAGACATGGCCGGGAAGCCCGTCCACTTCGAAATCGCGGCGAAGGACACGAGTCGCGCGCAGGAGTTCTACAAGAACCTGTTTGGCTGGCAGTTCGAGGGAATGGAAGGCCCGAACGAGTACAACATGACACGCCTGGGTGAAGATGCCGGCGCCGCGGTCTTCCCGGGAGACCCGGGTGCGATCCGTGTCTACTTCGATGTCGACGACATCAACGCCGGGGCCGCGCGGGTGAAGGAGTTGGGCGGGAAGGCCGACGACCCGCAGGCGGTGCCCGGAATGGGTTGGTTCTCAACGGGTGCCGATACGGAAGGCAACCCGATCGGCCTCTGGCAGACCGACCCGAGCGCCGGCTAGATCGTCCAGGTATCGCCCGATTGCAGGAGGGCGGCGATGTCGCCTTCCTGCTTCTCCCTGGCGCTGTCCAGTTGCTGTCCCATCAGGTCGTCGTAAACGGGCCGCTCGACGTCCCGGAAGATGCCGATCGGCGTCGCATTCACGGTTGACTGGGTCAGGCGGCTGAGCGCGAACGCCGCGCTCGGCTCCGTGTGATGCGCGTCGTGAACGAGCAGCTCTGCCTCGTCCGTCACGTCGACGATCTCGACGCTCCCATCCGCGCGCTGCCGCACGCCCCTCTCGTTCTCCTCACCGAACCGGATCGGCTTGCCGTGCTCGAGATAGATCCGGTTCGTCTTGTCCTCGCGGACGAAGTCGAAGGCGCCGTCGTTGTAGATGTTGCAATTCTGGAAGATCTCGACGAAGGCGCTCCCGCGATGCGCGGCCGCCGCCCGCAGTGTCTCCGTCAGGTGCGCACGATCGGTATCGATAGCACGAGCGACGAACGAAGCCTCCGCACCGATCGCCAGTGACAGCGGATTGAACGGCCAGTCCAGGGATCCCATCGGCGTGGACTTCGTCCGCGTCCCGAGCGGGCTCGTCGGTGAGTATTGGCCCTTCGTCAGCCCGTAGATCTCGTTGTTGAACATCAGGATCTTGATGTTCACGTTGCGGCGCAGCGCGTGGATGAGGTGATTGCCGCCGATCGACAGCGAGTCGCCGTCGCCGGTCACGACCCAGACGCTCAGATCCGGCCGCGACGTGGCCAAGCCCGTCGCGATTGCGGGCGCGCGGCCGTGAATCGAGTGCATCCCGTACGTCTCCATGTAGTACGGGAATCGCGCCGCGCAGCCGATGCCGGAGATGAAGACGATTTTTTCCTTCGGCACCTCGAGCTCGGGCATGAACGACTGTAGAGCGGCCAGGATCGCGTAATCCCCGCAGCCGGGGCACCAGCGAACCTCCTGGTCGGTCTTGTAGTCCTTGGCGGTCAGCTTGCCATTCGTCGCCATATCTCGATGATAGTCCGCAGGCTCTACGTCAGTGACCCGCTCCTTCGGCGAGAACGGTGCCCGCGCAGATGAGCAGCAGGATCGGGGTGAGAACGGGCGCGACGCTGGGTCGTGCCCTGATGGCGAGCGCGACGATCACAGCGGCCACCACGACGCCGTAGAGCCACGCACTCGGAATCAGACCGCCGTCGGAGAAACGCCTCAGGCTCGGTAGGTAATAGGAGTCGAATGCGTAGTAGTGCGCGGCCATGTACGCCGCGGCGGCGATCGGGACGAGCGTCGCCGGCCACCGACGCAGGATGCGTCGGCTGACCAAGGTCGCGACGATCCCCGTCAGGAGCGCAAGAAAGGCTGCGATCGTGACCGCAGTCTGTCCGGCGGCCTCGTCCCCGGACCGAGATCCCATCGGGATCCACTCGAAAGCGATGGCCGCCTCATACGCAGTCGTGGCGAGGAGAACGAGGATGACGGCCCACCCGATGGAGGCTCCTTTCGAGATGCCGACGAGTGTACGCGGGCCGTCGGAGTAAGCTCGCGCCATGGCCTCACTGCGTGGAAGCTGTCTCTGCGGAGGCGTCAAGTTCGAGGTGGCCGAGCTTCCGGCGACGCTCAGGTACTGCCACTGCGAAAGCTGCAAGAAGCTGTCAGGTGGAGCGGCTACCGCGAACGGCCGCGTGCCGTCGTCGTCGATCCGGATCCTCGAAGGCGAGGATCTGCTGCAGACGTTCCGGCCGGAGGGCGGGAGCGCGAAGACGTTCTGTCGCACCTGCGGCTCGAACCTCTTCGGCGGCGGATGGCCCGACTCGGAGACGGCGAGCGTCCGGGCGACCGCAATCGACGACCCCTTCGACGCGCGACCGAGCGTGCACATCTTCGTTCGGTCGCTCGCGGCGTGGGAGACGCTGCCGGACGACGGGCTCGACCGTTTCGAGACGACGTCCGGCTAGTCCAGCGCGTCGCGTGCCGTCTGCACCGCGGCTTCTGCGAACGCGATCGCTTCACGATTGCCGGGATCGCGCCTGCGTACGTCCAGCGCCCGCTCGAAGAGCTCGAGCGCGTGCTCGTGCTCGCCGGCGTCGAAGTGCGCCCAGCCGAGATTGTTGAGGAGCGGTCCCGCCCAGTAGGCGGCGTCGGGCTCTCGCTCACCGAGCTCGAGCCCACGCTGCGTCCACTCTTCCATTGCCGCTCGATCCTCCGAGACAGCGAGCGCGCACATGTGAGCCGCGTCTCCGGCGAAGTAGTACTCGACTGCAGCGCACGCGTCGTCAAAGGCTGCTTCGAACAGCGGCAGCGAGGCTGCCGGGTCGCCGCTCGAGCGCAACTTCCGTCCGCGCTCGAGATCAATGCGCACCTCGACGACCGCGTCTTGCCCGGCAAGGGCCTCGGCCTCCTGCAGCAGGCGTTCGCAGGAATTGAAGTCGCTGCGCAGACCCTCGATCCGCGCGAGCTGTGTCAGCACCTCTGCGCGACCGGCGTCGTTCGACTCTTCCGCCAGCTGCGCGTGAAACCGCTGTTCGGTTGCGTCCAGATCGTCGAAATCCCAGAGGGAGCGCAGCCGGTCAGCCACTCGACGTTGCTACCAGCGTCGCTTGCCGCCGCCCCCGTTGCCGCCGCCGCCCGTGCTCACCTTCGTCCTGAGGAGGATGCGAACGAGCTGGGTGAGAGCGATGACGGTTGCCGCCGCACACAGGCTGAAGCCCGTCCAGTTGTGAACGAGCCCCAGGGCAACTGCGCCGGCGCCCGCAGCAGCGACGATCGCGGCCCAGAGCCACCTGCCCTCGACATGCAGTGTCTTTATGAGTCCACCATGGCGCCGATCGCATCGGCAACTTCGCCGGCGCGGAACGGAGTCCCCCGCACCAGGTTGAAGCCGGTCGCATCGACGAGAAACTCTGCCCGGACCAGCTTCTGCAGCTGTCCGAGGTTGATCTCCGGGACGAGCACCTTGTCGTAGGCTCGCAGAATCTCGCCGGTGTTGCGGGGAAACGGGTTGAGATGGCGGAGATGCGCGTGCGCGACCTTCTTGCCGGATCCGCGCACACGACGAACGGCCGCGGCGACCGAGCCGTACGTGCCGCCCCAGCTGAGGACGAGCGTTGTCGCTCCGTCCGGGTCGTCGACCTCGAGCTCCGGGATGTCCTGCGCGATGCCGGCGACCTTCTGCGCGCGCAGCCGCACCATCAGATCGTGGTTGTCGGGGTCGTAGCTCACGTTGCCCGTGACGTCCTGCTTCTCGAGCCCGCCGATGCGATGCTCGAGGCCCGGCGTGCCGGGGATGGCCCACGGCCGCGCGAGCGTCTGCTCGTCGCGACGGTACGGCTGGAAGTCCTCCCCGTTCGTCTCGGCGAAATTGGGCTCGATCGGCGGAATCCCGTCGACGTCCGGGAGCAGCCACGGCTCCGACCCGTTCGCGAGGTACGCGTCGGAGAGCAGGAACACCGGCGTGCGGTACTTGACGGCGATGCGCGCCGCTTCGAGCGCGGCGTCGAAGCAATCCGACGGCGTCGCGGCTGCGATCACCGGCACCGGCGATTCGGAGTTGCGGCCGAACATGACGCCGAGCAGATCGGCCTGCTCCGGCTTGGTCGGCATGCCGGTCGACGGTCCAGCGCGCTGCACGTCCACGATGACCAACGGCAGCTCGAGCGTGATGCCGAGCCCGATCGTCTCCTGCTTCAGCACGATGCCGGGACCGCTCGAGGTGGAGACGCCAAGCGAGCCGCCGAAGCTCGCGCCGAGGGCCGCGCCGACGGCGGCGATCTCGTCCTCGGCTTGGAACGTGCGCACGCCGAAGTTCTTGTGGCGCGCAAGCTCCTCGAGCACGGACGATGCGGGCGTGATCGGGTACGCACCGAGAAACAGCGGCAGCCCCGACTTCACCGACGCAGCGATGAGGCCGTAGGCAAGTGCCTGGTTGCCGGTGATGTTGCGGTAGAGGCCCGGCTTCATCGCTGCCGGCTTGACCTCGTACTGGACGGCGAACGCCTCGGTCGTCTCGCCGAACGCGTAGCCGGTCTGGAAGGCCTTGACGTTCGCCGCAGCGATCTCCGGCCGCTTCGCGAACTTCGATTCGAGGAAGGCGATCGTTCCCTCGGTCGGACGACCGTAGAGCCAGGACATGAGGCCGAGTGCGAACATGTTCTTGGCGCGCTCCGCCTCGCGCTTCGTGATCCCATCGATGTCCTTCAGCGCCTCGACCGTCATCGAGGTGAGCGGGATCGCGTGGACCTCGTAGGACTCGAGCGAGCCGTCCTCGATCGGGTTGCCCGTGTAACCCGCCTTGGTCAGGTTGCGGTCGGTGAACGCGTCCTTGTCGACGACGAGGATCCCGCTCGGCGGCAGATCGTTGAGGTTCGTCTTCAGCGCGGCCGGGTTCATGGCGACGAGAACGTTCGGCTGGTCGCCCGGTGTGAGGATGTCGTGGTCAGCGAAGTGGAGCTGGAACCCGGAGACGCCGGGAAGCGAGCCCGCCGGAGCGCGGATCTCGGCGGGAAAGTCCGGATACGTGGCCAGATCGTTCCCGATCAGCGCGGTCTCGGAGGTGAAGCGGCCGCCCGTCAGCTGCATCCCGTCGCCGGAGTCTCCCGCGAACCGGATCACGACGGATTCGAGCTGCTCGACGGGCTTCGAGGCCACCTGCTAGTTGTAGCGCAACCGACCGGCGGAGACAGATCCCAGGAACTGTCCCGTGGCCGTGTCCCGATCAGCGCTCCGCGTCGAACTCCAGGCCGACCGCCGCGAAGTTGTAGAGCAGGAAGTAGGCGAAGCTCAGCGCCACCGTGAACAGGATCGTCACGGCGATCGCCTCCTGGTACGCGAACGGGTCGCGCGCGACGGCGTGCAGGATCCGCGGCAGGACAGTCGGATGCTCGACTGCGTCCCAGCTGTTCAGGCGGAGGAAGCGGCCGAGGTAGATCCCGAGCGAGCCGAGGGCGATCGCAACGAAGGCGAAGGTCCAGCCGGCGATTGCGCCTCGCCACTGGCGAACCACGGTCTGCATCAGGTACAGCGACGCAAAACCGAGCAGCACGCCCATCCAGGCGAACGCCGCGATCGTGACGGCGTCGTACCAGTACGGGGAGAGCGGATCGTGCTGCAGGTGGACGAAATCGGTGGCGATGTACGGCGCGTTCGGGAAGAACAGGACCCAGAGGGTGCCAAGGACGAGCAGAGACAGGCCGCCGCCACGCCGCCGCCAACGGTCGTACACGAAGACCGCGAGCGCGAACGGAATCCACGCGAGGAACAGATTCCAGATCAGGTAGCGGAAGTCGGCGTTGCCCGTGTGCACGTTGCGCACGAGGACGAGCGCGACGCAGAAGAGCGACGCGGCGAACAGGCCCAGGATGGTCGCGAGCCGACGGCGACTCGAGCGCATCGTCAGCCCGCTTCGGCGATCAGCGCTTCGAGATCGAGCGGCTCCGAGACCATCGCCATGGTCCCATCCTCGGCACGCGGCCACTCCTCCTGTGGGCGGTCGCGATAGAGCTCGATGCCGTTGTCGTCGGGATCGCGGAGATAGATCGCCTCGCTCACGCCATGGTCGGTGGCGCCGCTGAGCGAAACCCCGGCTTCGACGAGTTGCTTGAGCGCCTGCCCGAGGGCCCTGCGATCCGGATAGCGGATCGCCACGTGGTAGAGGCCGGTCGTCCCGCGCGGCGGCGGAGACCCGCCCTTCGACTCCCAGGTGTTGAGGCCGATGTGGTGGTGGTATCCGCCGGCCGAGATGAAAGCCGCCTGATCGCCGTAACGCTGCATCTCCTCGAAGCCGAGCACGTCGCGGTAGAACGCGAGCGCGCGGTCGATATCGCTCACCTTCAGGTGGACGTGGCCGATGTCGACGCGCGGATCGATTGCCATGTCTTGAGGGTACAGCGGCGATCAGGCCGGAGCCGGCATCTCGCTGGCAAGCGAGCGGGCAAGCCGGTCGAGCACGGGATCCAGCTGCGCATGATCGGTGGGAGACCAGTCGCGGATCAACTCCTCGAGCGTTGCGCGCCGCACGGCGACGAGCGCCTCGCAGATGCGGTGCCCATCGGGAGTGAGCTCGTAGTCCCCTCGACGCCTTTTGACCAACCCCCGCTGCTCCAGGCGTTCCATCGTCCCGCGGACGGCCTCTTCGTCGGCGCCCCTGGCCTCGGCGATCTGCCGGACGGACGCGGGCCCCTGCTCGCCGATGCGCGCGACCAGCCAAGCCTCCGTCGGATCGACGTCGACGCCGGCGCGATTCACCCACTCCGAGTAGGCGCGCCACCGCTCGTCGCGGCGTGCAATGACACTCAGCACTCGCTCGAGCTCCTGCTCCGAGTCGGTGTGACTCGGCGTGGCGAAGGTCTCGCCGATCCCTTCCGCCGCGCTCGTGTTGCGCAAGGGAATCTCCGGTATCAGGAGCGCCAGGACGAATGCGATCGAGCTGATGATGGCTGCGACGAAGAAGACCGGCGAGAGCGCAGCCGTCAGAGCGTGCACGTACGGATCGTGCACGGCCGGCGGGAGCACGCGGATCGTGGCGGGTGACGTCGTCGTGGGAAGGTGCGCACTCGCCGGGAGCCGGTGGAGCAACTCGGTATGCAACCTGTTGGTGAAGATCGCGCCGAACAGCGACACGCCGATCGAGCCGCCGATCGAGCGGAACATCGTCGAGCCCGAGGTGGCGACGCCGAGGAACTTGTAGTCGACGGCGTTCTGGACCGCGAGCACGAGGACCTGCATCACCAACCCGAGACCCAGGCCGAGGACAACCATGTCGAGCGCGGCCACCCAGAGGCTCGTGGTGATCCCGAGGCGCGAGAGCAGAACCATTCCGACCGTGACCACGGCCGTGCCGACGATCGGAAAGACCCGGTACTTCCCCCAGCGTGAGATCAGCTGGCCGCTCAGCACCGACGTCACTAGCAGGCCCAGCATCATCGGCGTCAGCTGCAGGCCTGACTTGGTCGGGCTCACCCCTTTGACGATCTGCAGATAGAGGGGCAGGTACGTCACCGCGCCGAAGAGCGACAGGCCGACGATGAAGCCGACCGCGCTCGTGACCGCGAACGTGCGATTTCGGAAGAGCGACAGCGGCAGGATCGGTTCGGGGACGCGCGACTCGACGTACACGAACCCCCCGAGCGCAACGATGCCGATCATCATCAGCGCGATGATCTGCGCCGAGTTCCAGGGCCAGGTGCTGCCACCCAGGCTCGTGAAGAGAACGACAGCCGAGAGGCCCCCCGCCAGCAACCCCGCGCCGAGGTAGTCCACCTTGTGCTGCTTCGGTTCCGGCCGGATGCGGAAGACGGCGCCGATGACCGCGAACGCCACCGCTCCGATCGGCAGGTTGACGTAGAAGATCCAGCGCCAGGACAGATTGTCGACGAAGAAGCCGCCGAGCAGCGGCCCGATGATCGTCGACACACCGAAGACGGCGCCGAAGATCCCCTGGTAGCGCCCTCGGTCCCGCGGTGGGATCACGTCGCCGATCACGGCGATCGCCGTCACGATCAGGCCGCCGGCGCCGAGCCCCTGGAGCGCGCGGAAGCCGATCAGTTCCGCCATGTTCTGGCTCAGCCCACAGAGCGCAGAGCCGACGAGGAAGATGACGATCGCGGTCTGCAAGACGACTTTCCGTCCGTAGAGGTCGCCGAACTTCCCGTAGAGCGGTCCCGACACGGTCGACGCGAGCAGGTACGCAGTGACCACCCAGGAGAGGTGCTGAAGGCCGCCGAGATCACCGACGATCGTCGGCAGCGCGGTCGACACGATCGTCTGGTCGAGCGACGCGAGGAGAAAGACCAGGATGAGCGCGCCGAAGATCACACGCACCCGCTGTTGCTGCGTCTCGGGGATTGCGGCGGGCGAACTCACTCTCGGAGGATAGGCGGCGGCCTGAGCGCGATGCCGGCGAAAGTCCAGAGGCAGTACGCCATCCAAGGATCGCCGATCACGTCTGTCTGCACGGCCAGCACGAGCGTCGCGCCGTAGGCTGCAGCGATGCCTGCGGCCGCCCACCAGCGCGTGCGGCGCGCAATCACGACAAGGCTGCCGAAGAGGGCAAGCCCCCACGCGATCCAGATGAGCGCACCCAGCAGTCCGGTCTCCGCTCCGACCTCCGTGTAGTTCGACTCTCCCGCCTTGATCGGCGTACCGGTTCGAGACGCGGTCTGGCCCGCGTTGCCGAGGCCGTATCCCTGTGGATGGTGGACGACGGTGCGCACGCCCTCGCGGAGACTGATCCAATGACTGTGAATCGACGGCTCGTTGATGCTGCCGGCGTTGCCGCTCGCTCCCGGTTGGGCCTTCGCATGATTGCGCTGCTGCACGAGATCCTGCTGCGTCCACTTGCCCGTCGGGGCAACGTGCGGGAACACGTGCACCCACGCAACGCTGACGAAGACTGTCACGATCGCCGCCGCGAGCGGCCACCAGCGCCGCGTGACGTACGCGAGCACGACCAGGCCGCCCGCGAGCGCAAGCAAGGACGAACGCGAGAAGGTGAAGAGCAGCCCGGCAAAGATCACTGCGCTCAAGGGAACGAGGATGCGCGGCCGCCGCAGGAACGCGGCGCCCAGCAGCAACGCGACGACGAACGTGTACGCGCTCGCGAGCGGACCGAGGAACGTCGACACGAGTCGGCGGTAGAACCCGTGGGTGTCGCCCCCGTTGTTGAAGACGAAGTTCTCCGGCAGGCCGCCCGTGCCGTGGTAGTGGTAGCCGAGCTGCTTGTGGAAGTAGTCGACGACAGCAGAGTTCCGCCACCACGAGATCGGGATGAAGAAGTCATCGACGAGCCCGAGCACCGCGACGGCCGCTGCAGTCCCGACGACGGTCCAGACGAGCCGAACGAACTCTTCACGGCGCAGGATCACCGAGCGGCCGACGAAATACGCGCCGACCGGAACGAGATCGTGCTTCAGCGCAAGCCCGATCGCCGACCGGTCCGCGGTCCCACCGAGCCAATCCTGCGGGAGCACGGCATACACGCACACGATCCCTGCGAAAGCGACGGCCAGGATGTCGGCTGGATGAATCCGAAATGCAAGGCGCCGGGTGCGCAGAACCTCGAGCGCAATTCGAGCAAGGGCGACCCCGAGCAGAAGCTCCTTCCAGGCTTGGAGGGCGGTCAGGGCACCCCCCCGAATGCCCGCGCCGTAGAGCGCCGCCATCACGGCGTTATGGGCGGCCAGACCGACGATCCACGCGTAGAGCGCGAGGACCGGCCGTCGCCAGACGAGGATCGCGCCGGGCACGAGCAGGAGCCCGTAGACCACGATCGCGAGCCCCGAAGACATCAGGCGGGTAGTAAACCGGGCGGGAGCGTCATGGGCGCCCCCGCCCGCTCAATGTCAATTAGGAACCCCAGGGATGCATGAGTCCCTCCTTCCCCCGACTTGATCCGCAGTTCGAGGGGCTCATGTTGTCATGAGGAAGCGCCGATTGACAGGGCATGTCCCCAGAAGAGAATTGACTTATGTACGAGAACTCCTAATGATCCCCAGCAGAGTGACCGAGGACAGGACGACAGAAGGCGTGGGGCAGCGCCTCAGGCGCCTGCGCATGGCGCGAGGCTTCTCTCAGCGCGACCTCAGTTCGCCCGGCGTCTCGTACGCCTACATCTCGCGTATCGAGGCGGGCGCGCGGACGCCGTCGGTCAAGGCCCTCCGCAAGCTGGCGCAGAAGCTCGGGGTCTCGGTCGAGTACCTCGAGACAGGCCGTGACATCCGCGAGGTCGACGACCGGGAACTGAAGCTTGCGGACGCCGAGCTGCAACTTCGACTGGAAGCCGATACGGGCGGGGCAGAGCAGAAGCTCGCGGAAGTCCTCGCCGATGCGACCACCGCAGGCGATCGCATCTCGTCGAGTCGTGCAGCGATTGGACTCGGGCTCGCTGCTGCCCATCGCGGCAATCACCTCGACGCGGTCGAGCGTCTCGAATCTGCCCTCGAGCATGATCGCGCCGCTCCGCATCTCCGCCCTGACGTGTACACGGCGCTGGCGCAGTCCTACGCCGCGCTGGGCGCACCGGACCGCGCTGCGCGCCTGCTCGAGCAATGCCTCGAAGAGGTAACCGCCGCAACGCCGGACGATGTCGCGCTGCTGATCCGCTACGCCACGTTCCTGAGCTATGCGCTCACCGATGCAGGGGACTACGACCGCGCCACCGAAGTCATCCGCGACGCACTGAACCGGGCCGGCGACTCCGGCGATGCTTACACGCGCGTACGCCTCTACTGGTCACTCGCTCGTGTAGCTGCGATCGAAGGTCGTTCGGCCGAGGCGCTCACGCAGATTCGTAAGGCGATCGCTCTTCTCGAGGCAACCGACGACACATTGACACTCGCCCGTGGCTACCTCCTTTCGGCCGGCATCGATTCAGAGCAGGGACGCGCCGACGAGACACGCAACCAACTCGACATCGCTGCACGCCTTCTCGGCCCTACCCCGGAGCCCGCGGACCTCGGAATGCTGCGCATCGGCGAGTCTCGCCTGGCCACGCTCGAGGGTGACGGTGCTCGGGCCGTCGATCGCGCCAGGGACGCACTCGCGATCCTCGGAGACTTCCACGGAGGCGAAATGGGTGCGGCCTGCTGGGCACTGGCCCGTGGGCTCGCGCTCCAAGGGGACGTCAGTGCCGCGAACGAAACGTATCGGCGGGCAGTCGATCTGCTCACCGTTCACGGCCGGCGGCACAACGCAGGGCTGGCTTCTCTCGACTGGGCAGCGCTTCTGCAGGAGCAGGGGCGCGGTGACGAGGCCGAGCCGATCCTGCGCCGCGCGTACGATCTCGGCATGGACGCCGAGACCGCGGCACACTCCAAGAGTTGACCCTCGAGCGGGTCGTTCGCCCCGCCGGCCCGTACACGCTCGCTCTCTGCGCGAAGCACGCGAGCGATGCGACCCGCCATGTGCGCGACGGGACTCTCACGACTACTCTGCGCGTCGGCGACCGGGTGGAGGTCGCAACCGCGAGGCAGACGCTCGACGGACGCCTCCTCCTCTGCGTCGAGAGCGAAGAAGGCCTGGAGCGGTTGCGTTTCGTCCTCGCCGTCGATGCCGATCACACGGAGTTTCTGCGTCGCTTCGCGCGCGACCCCCTTATCGGTGAGACAGCTTCGCGCTTCCAGGGCATGCGCCAGCTGCGGATGTCGACGGTCGCGCAGACTCTCTTGCGCGCGTTCTGCGGACAGCTGATCGAATCCCGCCGAGCGCGGCAGCTCGAACGCATCATCGTGCGCGCCGCCGAGCCCCTTGTCGAGGGGACAGACCTCCACGCACCGCCGACGTCGAAGTCGCTTGCTCGGTTCGCGCCGGTGCAACTGCGACAGCTCGGCCTGCACGCGAGCCGCGCCGCCTCCCTCGTTCGGATCTGCCGCTCGACCGATCTGGAGAAGCTGCACGCGTTGTCGACGGAGAATGCTGCGGCCTTCATCGAGCGGCAGCGAGGGCTTGGTCCCTGGTCTGCGGGTGTCGTCTGCCTCGAAGGGCTTGGACGGTACGAGCGCGGTCTCGTCGGAGATCTCTCCCTCGTGAAGCTGATGTCGCGACTGCGCGGGCGGTGGGTCGAGGCGCACGAGACAGCCGAGCTGCTCGAGCCCTACGGCGAATGGGCCGGCCTCGCCGGCCGTTACCTGGTGACGGGCTTCGCGCACGGGTTGATTCCGCTGCCCAATGAACGGCCTGTGCGTTTCCCTCGGTCGGCGTACGCGTGACCTAGCTCGTCCTCACCCGGCTTAGACTGCGGCCGTGGCTGCCAATCGGAAGATCGCGATCCTCGGGGCCGGACGAATCGGCGAGTCGCTGCTCGCCGGGCTGCTCAGCTCCGGCTGGCGGAAACCGGGCGACATCGTCGTCACCGGCCGGCGCGACGAGCGACTGAAGGAGCTCTCCGATCGCCACGGGGTCCAAGCGACCCTGTCGAATTCCGAAGCGGTCGCCAACGCCGGGCTCGTCGTGATCGCCGTCAAGCCGCAGGACTTCGATGTCCTGCTCGGCGAGATCGGCGGACTGCTCACACCCGAGCAGACCGTCCTCTCGGTCGCTGCGGCGATCCCGACAGCACAGATCGAGGCACGACTCGCGCCAGGCGTGCCGGTCGTGCGGTCAATGCCGAATGCGCCCGCCCTCGTGCACGAAGGCATCGCCGGCGTCTGCGCCGGTGCCCACGCGGGCGACGAGCACCTCGATCTCGCCGAGGACGTCCTCTCGCATCTCGGCCGCGTCGTCCGCGTTCCCGAGCGTTACATGGACGCCGTCACCGCAGTGTCCGGCTCGGGGCCGGCTTACTTCGCACTACTCGCGGAGGCGATGATCGACGCGGGAATCCTGCTCGGCCTCGGGCGCGAGACCTCGACCCAGCTCGTCGTCCAGACCATGCTGGGGACGGCCAAGCTCCTGCGCGACGAGGAGATGCACCCGGTGGAGCTACGCGAAGCGGTGACCTCGCCGGGCGGTACGACGATTCATGCGATCCGCGAGCTGGAGCAAGCCGGAGTGCGCGCTGCGTTCCTCAATGCCATTCAGGCAGCCATGAATAGGTCGAAGGAGCTCGCGGCGGGCGATTCATGAGCGACGACGTCGCGCTCGTCATCCTCGAGGACGCGGAGGAAGTTGCAGCAGCGGTAGCCGAGCGGTTGGCGCGCGCGGCGCACGTGGGCGGGCACATCGCACTCACCGGGGGCAGGACGCCGGAGCTCGCGTACACCGACGCGGCGCAGCTCGAGCGTGATTGGAGCAAGACGGAGCTCTGGTGGAGCGACGAGCGCTGCGTCTCACCCGACGACGACCTCTCGAACTACGCGCTCGCCAAGCGCACGCTCCTGGACCGACTCGAGCACGAACCGCACTCAGTTCACCGCATCAAGGGAGAGCTGGGAAAGGAAGAAGCCGCGGCCGACTACGAGCGGGAGCTCGGCGACACCGTGTTCGATCTGGAGCTCCTGGGCCTCGGCAAGGACGGGCACGTCGCGTCTCTGTTTCCGAATGCACCGACCCTCACGCAACGAGGACGGGTGCTCCCGGCAGAGCCCGGGCTCGAGCCCTTCGTCGACCGGGTGACCCTGAGCATCGCGGTCCTGAACAGCGCCCGGGAGATCGTCTTCGCCGTCTCCGGCACCGAGAAGGCCGACGCGGCGCAGCGCGCATTTCGCTCGATACCAGGCCCCGACACGCCGGCGAGCCTCGTCCGGGCGCGCGAAGGCAAGACCACTGCAATCCTCGATCGCGCTGCAGCAGCCAAGCTTCGGGCTTGACTTGCCCCTCTCTATATGTAGAAGTGGGCCGGAACACAAAAGGGGCGGGCTGTTCTTTTGCAGGAGCTGGTACTCGACAAGCCGGAGCAACTAAAGGCGCTCGGCCATCCACTGCGTGTGCGGGTGCTCGAGATGCTCGGCCAGGAAGGCGACTGGCAGCTCACGAACCGTGAGCTCGCCCAGCGGCTCGGTGTCGACCCCGGGCACTTGCACTTCCATGTGCGCATGTTGCTGAAGGCGGGATTGATCGAGCTCGCCGACGAGAACGGGCGCGGACGCGAAAAGCCGTACCGCGCCGTCGCAAAGGTCTTCCGCGTCGCGCCCGAGTTGCTTTCGGGGGGAGGCGCGAGCGACATCCAGGCGGCGATGATCGACCAGGTGCAGCGTGCGCACGCGGTCTATTCGCCGGACGGCACGTTTCGGGGTGCGCAGGTCGAGGTGAAGCTCACGATGGAACGCGCGCTCGAGCTGATGGGGACCTTCCTGGAAAATGTCCGCGACCTCGAAGACGAGAACGCAGACAAGCTGGTGCTGACGGTGTTCGCGCACCCACCCGCGCAGCGGGACTAAGGCAGCAACGGCGAGCCGAGCTCAGCCGACATGTCGCGGCGCGCGGCGAGGGCTTGCAAGACCAGAACGGTATCTGCGACGGGAAGATCCTCGAGGTACTCCTCTCGCTGCTCGAAGGATTCCAGCACAGCCTCGGTCGCCTCGACGTACTCCAGCGGGTCCTGAGCGGCGATGTACGCGAGCGCGTCTCCGACGGACGAAGGGAAGTCGTCGCGGGCGCGCAGGTCGTCGGCGAGCACGCGCGCCTCCTCGTCACGCCCCAGCACGAGGAGTGCGAGCGTGCCGGCGTAGCGGCCGATCGGCGACTCGGCGTTGGCGGCGCCTTGCTCGAGCGTCCAGCGCGCGTCGGCCTCTGCTCCCTCCCAGTCGCCGCCGAGAATCTGCGCTTTGAGGATCCCGATCGGCCTGCCCCAGCTTCCCGCGGGGGCGAGGTCGTAGCTCTCCCGGTAACGCTGGACGGCTCGTGCGAACCACTCCCGCGCCGGCGTCGTATCACCGGCCATGAGCATGGCCAGCCCGGCCCCAGCAGCGGCGTTCCCCATCCGCGCCAACTGGCGCTGGCGGGCGTCCTGATCGCCCGCGTCCGGCAGTCGAGCCTCGCCGTCGCGGTAGCGTTCGTGTTCACGCCGTGCGTGCCCAGCCCAGTCCACCACAGCAAGAGCCTATGAAAACCTCCTTCTACGATCTCCCGCTGCTGACCGCGCCCGGACAGGTGTTCACTCCCCGACCGTCCACCGAGCGGCTCGTCGACGAGGCTCTGGAGCGGATCGATGGAGTCCCGATGCGTGTCGCGGACGTCGGCACTGGGAGCGGCGCCGTGGCGATCGCGTTGGCGGTCAACCGTCCTCAGGTCGAGGTCTGGGCCACCGACACCAGCGCCGCCGCAGTCGAGCTCGCGCGCGAGAACGCGAAGCTCCACGGTGTCGAGGATCGCGTGCACGTGGTCCAGGGAGATCTCCTCGAACCGCTCACGCAACCGGTCGACCTCGTCGTCGCCAACCTGCCGTACCTCTCCGAGCAGGCGCGCGACCCGCGCTACGACAACGAGCCGCCCGACGCCGTCTACGCCCCGGGCGACGGGCTCGATCCGTACCGCCGCCTGCTGAACGCCTGCCGTGATGGCAAGCTCGAGACGGGCGGAACGCTTCTGATCCAGTTCCACCGCGAAGCACTAGCAGCGAACTGCTGGGAGCTCGAAGACCTGCGCGAGCAACTCGAAACCTCGGCGTAGACTCGTCAAGATGGAGCGTCGGGAGGTTGTGTTCGTCGACGGCGTGCGCACGGCTTTCGGCCGCGCCGGTCCGCAGGGCATTTTCTGGAAGACGCGCGCCGACGACATGGCGGCCAAGGTCGTGCGCGAGCTGCTGCGGCGGAACCCGAAGATCCCGCCGGAGAGAATCGGCGACGTCATCTATGCGGCCACCGCACAGGTCGGCGACCAGGGGCTGACTCTCGGGCGCGACGTCGCGTTGCTGGCCGGCATCCCGCAATCCGTTCCGGGCTTCGCCGTCGACCGGATGTGTGCCGGCGCGTTGACCGCGGTGACGTCCGGTGCCGGGGAGATCGCCTACGGAGCGTGCGACATCGTCCTCGCCGGCGGCGTCGAGCACATGGGACACCATCCGATGGGCGAGGACGTCGACTTCAATCCGCGCTTCGTCTCGGAGCGTCTCGTCGACCTGTCCGCGGTGACGATGGGCGCAACCGCGGAGAACCTGCACGACCGCTTCCCGCAGATCACCAAAGACGACGCGGACACGTTCGCCGTCCAGTCGCAGCAACGTGCAGCTGCCGCATGGTCGAACGGCGTCATGCGCGAGACAGTGGTGCCGATGAGCGTGTTCACCGACGACGGCTGGAAGGTCGCGGACAGCGACGAGTTTCTCCGCCCCGATACGACGCGCGACGCGCTCGCCACGCTGCGGACCCCGTTCCGCGCGGGCGGCCGCGTGACCGCGGGCAACTCGGCAGGGCTCACCGACGGCGCGACCGCGTGCTTCCTTGCCGCAGAGGAGACGGCAGCGGAGCTCGGGCTCGAGCCCAGCATGCGGCTCGTCGCATTCGGGTTCGCCGGAGTGGAACCGGAGCTGATGGGCATCGGGCCGATCCCCGCGACGAAGCGCGTCCTCGAGCAGGCGGAACTGACGCTCGACGACGTCGGCCTCTTCGAGCTGAACGAGCCGTTCGCCGTGCAGGTGCTCACGTGGTGCCAAGAACTGGGCGTCGACCCGAAGGATCCGCGGCTCAATCCATACGGCGGCGCGATCGCCTGTGGACATCCGCTCGCAGCGACCGGCGTGCGGCTGATGGCCCAGCTCGTGTACGGCTTCCGCGAGCGGCCCGAGGTTCGTTACGGCCTGACTGCCCTCTGCGTCGGGATGGGGATGGGCGCTGCTCTGTTGTGGGAGAACCTTGGCGCCGGTCACTGAGTTCAAGCTCACGCGTGCGGGCGACGTGGCGCTCGTGACGATCGACAACGGCGAGGACTGGACCAAGCCGACGTTCTTCGGCCGGGAGGCGCTCGAGTCCTTGGACCACCTGCTGAGCGAGCTCGAGAGCGGCGACTTTCGCGCCGCAGTCATCACCGGCAAACCGTTCGTCTTCGCCGCGGGCGCTGACATCACGGAGTTTCCGGACATCACGCCGGCGCGAGCGATCGACGGCGCCCGTGCGGGACACGAGTTGTTCGGACGGCTCCGTGCGCTGCCGTTCCCGACGATCGCCGCGATCAACGGCGCCTGCCTCGGCGGGGGCGTCGAGCTCGCGTTGCACTGCAGCGCACGCACGGTGTCGACCGGAGTCCGGCACTTTGCGTTCCCGGAGGTCTTCCTCGGGCTGTTTCCGGCGTGGGGCGGGACGCAGCTCCTGCCGCGACTCGTCGGGCCGGAGACCGCCATCAAGGTGATCGTGTCGAATCCGCTGCGGCAGAACCGGATGCTCACGGGCCCGCAGGTTGCGGAGCTCGGGATCGCCGACCGGCTGCTCGAACCGGTCGAGTTCGTCGACGAGTCGCTCGCGTTCGCACGCGAGCTCGCCGACCGTCCGCTCGAGCGGCCCGTGCCCGACTGGTCCGAGGCAGAGACGATCTTCCGCCGGGCGCGCACTGCGGTGGACGACGCCGTCCACGGTGCGGCGCCGGCACCGTACGTTGCACTCGACCTGATCGCCGGCGCGGAGGAGTGGACGATCGACGAGGGGTACGCACGCGAGCGCGCTGCGATCGGCGAGCTCCTGCCCGGCCCCCAGGCACAGGCGTCGCTCTACGCATTCCAGCTCGTCGAACTGCGCGCGAAGAAGCACCCGGCTCGTCCGACGGTGCCACCGTCGCAGATGAGCAGAGTCGGCATCGTCGGAGCCGGGCTGATGGCGCGACAGATCGCGACGCTCTTCCTGCGCCGACTCGAAGTGCCGATCGTCATCCGTGACGTGAAACAGGAGATCGTCGACGAGGCGCTCGCCGATATCCGTGCGGAGATCGGCGGTCAGGTCGCCAAGGGCCGCTACGACGAGGGGAAGGGGCGGTTTCTCTCGTCGCTCGTCTCGGGCTCAACGAACTACGAAGGATTCGCCGACTGCGACCTCGTGCTGGAGGCGGTGTTCGAGGACCTCGAGATCAAGCAAGAGGTGTTCGCGGAACTGGAGCAGATCGTGCGCGACGACTGCGTGCTCGCGACGAACACTTCGGCCCTTTCCATCACCGACATGGCTGCCGAGCTAGGCCGGCCCGAACGCGTTGCCGGCATGCACTTCTTCAACCCCGTCGCGCTGATGCCGCTGCTCGAGGTCGTCCGCGCGGCAGAAACGGATGACGGTGCGCTCGCGACCGTCTGGGACGTCGGCGAAAAGCTGGGCAAGCGTCCGATCCTGGTCAACGACGCGCCCGGCTTCGTCGTCAACCGCGTGCTGACGAGGATGACGCGGGTGATCATGGACGCCGTCGAGCACGGCACTCCAGTCGACGAAGTCGACGACGCGATCATGTCGCTGGGCATGCCAATGGCGCCGTCCGTGCTGTTGCAGATGGTCGGGCCGCGGGTCGCGAACCACGTGCTCGAGCGCATGCACGACGCGTTCCCGGACCGCTTCCCGCTGTCGCCTGCGCTAGCGGCCCTCGCCGAGGGCGGCAAACCCGTGGTACTCGCAGACGCGCCGCGCAGTCGCGAGCAGATCGTCGACGACGTCCTCGAAGCCGTTGCAGACGAGATCCATCTCCTCCTCGAGGAAGGCGTCGTCACCGAAGCTGCCGACGTCGACACGGGTCTCCTACTTGGTGCGGGCTGGCCGTTCTTCCTCGGCGGGATCACGAAGCACCTCGACCAGATCGGCATGTCGCAGCGTCTCTTCGGCCACACGTTCGCCAACCCGGCCGCCGTGGCCTCCGTCTAACCAGACGCGTACCGGTGCCAGGCACGGGGACGCGAGCGTGACGAGTTCGTCGCAGAAGCCGGCAAGGCCGCAGGCCATACGCGCTCCGCAGAACGTACCGGTGCCAGGCACGGGTACGACCGTGTGACGAGAGCGTCGCGAAGTAGGCTCCCGGCATGGCGCACGACGACTGGCGGATCAGGATCGAGTTGCCCGACGAAGCCGGGGCGCAGGATTTCCTCGGCCGGCTCGGGTTGCGGCAGAGCGGCGCGGAGGAGCTTGCCGACGAGCTCCGCGAGCATCGGCTCGCCGTGTCGCGGGACGACGACACCGTCTTCGTCTACGCCGCAACGGGCATGCAGGCCGAGCAGGCAGCTCGCATCGTCGAGAGCGAGCTGAACGACCAGGGACTGACGCCGTCCCGCTTCGTCACCGAGCGCTGGCTCCACGACGAGGATCGCTGGGACGACGAGCCCGAGCAGCCGGACGCCGAGGAGGAGCTCCTCCAACGCGGCTACGCGCCGTGGGAGGTCCGGGTTGAGGCCAGCAGCCTCCGTGAGGCCCACGATCTAGCGGACAAACTCCGGACCGAGGGCTACGACGTCTCGCGCACCTTCACCTACGTGATCGCGGGCGCGAGAAGCCGCGAGGAGGCCGCCGAGCTGGCCAGGAGGGTGCACGGCGAGGTCGAGCCCGGCGGCGAGCTGGTCTACGAGGTGCAGCCCCAGAACCCCTTTGCCATCTTCGGGGGTCTCGGCACCTAGCGCTTCAGTCCTAAGCGCCGCCTCAGAAAGGCCCGTCGGGCTTTGCCCGATGGGCCGTCCTTCCCCGGCTACAGGGTTACCCGAACCGCGGAACCCACTGATGGCCTCCGGCCGATATACTGGTTCAACGACGCCCGCCTTGGGGATTCGCGGGGTCGCCTTTTCTCACACAGTGCAGCGCTTTTAGACGCTGCGTCCATGCAGGAGATCAAAGAGCAGCCGACCACAGCGTCGGAGGCGACGGACGGCCTGATGGCCGACGCCCTCCGAGCAGAAGCCTGGGCGGGCGAGCCATTCATTCGTGAGGGCGAGGATCCCGCCAAGGTCCTTGCGCCAGACACTTCCCGCCGGCGCGCACTTGACGACGCCCTCGCCGAGATCGAGGGAGGTCAGCGCACGCCCTCGTCCGGCTGGAAAGTCGAGTACGGCTTCATGCTCGGCCTCGAGCGAGTCCTGGCCGAAGAGAAGCCGCACCTCGCGTCGGGCACCGAGTTGCGCCGCCACCAGATCGACGCGCTCGCCGGGATGCTGACCGAGCTGATCGCGTCCCACGAGAAGGAAGCCGGGCCGAACGGCAACGGGAACGGCGCCGTCGAGGTCGTCGAGGCCGAGGCTGAGGTGGAAGAAGACGACGACGAGCCAGTTGAGGAGTCGGCGGAGGACGTCCTCGACGAAGAGGTGGAGGAAGACGAGCAATACACGGGCCCGGACCCGGGCGCGGTCCGGAGGTACCGGTTCCGTCATCCGACTGCATCCGGCAAGACGATCGCCGCGGCCGGCTTCGTGGAGGCCGCGCGCTCCCTCGGCGTCCTGATCCTCACGCACCGTCGCCTGCTCGTCTCGCAGTTTCAGCGCGATCTCACCGACGAGGGTTACAGCGACCGGTTCGCGCCCGCCGTCGAACGAGGCAAGGAATCAATCCGCAACGGCAACCCGCTGACCATCCAGACCTATGCGTGGTTCGCGCGCCACCAGGACACGATCTCCCGCGAGACGTACCAGCTCGTCATCTGCGACGAGGCGCACACCGCGCTCGGCGAGAAGACGAGCGCCGCGATCCGTGCGTTCCCGGAACCGATCTACATCGGCATGACGGCGACCGAGCAGCTGATCGCAAAGCAGGTGTCCGACGTGTTCCCCGCGTCGGTCGACGATCTGCCGTTGCAGGACGCGGCGCGGCGCGGGCTGATTGCGCCGCTGCGCGACCTGCGCGTCCCACCCGTCGCCGCCATCAACCAGGTGCCGATCATCGGCGGCGACTTCGATCAGGAGATCCTCGCGAAGACACTCGACCACCAGGCGCTGAACCAGGCTGCCGCGTCGCTGTACCGCGAGCGCTTCGACAACACGCCGGGCATCGTCTACGCCGCAGGCGTCGACCACGCGTACAACCTCGCCAAGGAATTTCGCGCCGTCGGCCTGAAGGCAGAGGCCGTCTCCGGGCGCACACCGCCGGTCCGGCTCGCCGAGACACTGGCCGCCTACGAACGCGGCGAGATCAACGTGCTCATCAACGCGATGCTCCTTGCGGAAGGCTGGAACTCTCCGCGCGCGACGATCTGCATGCATCTCGCGCCGACGGCCTCACGACGGGTCTACCAGCAGCGGATCGGACGGATCATGCGCACGCATCCGCGCAAGGAGGCCGGAATCGTCGTCGACTTCGTCCCGAAAGCCGCGACGCACAACGAGCGCGTGATCTCGCTTCACTCGCTGCTCGATGCCGACTTCTACCGCGAAGGCGCCCGCGTCACACCAGCACCGCGCCGTCGTGTCCAGCGGCGCGCGCGCCGCAAGCTCACGCCGGCCCCGTGGCTCGTTCCCGTCACCCCGGACGTGCGGCGCCGTCTCGCGGTGATCACCCGGGAATGGCAGCGCGTCGATCCGAAGTATCTCGACGAGGACGAGCAGCGCTACTGGGCGACGATCGCAGGACGCCAGATTCGCTTCGACGAGCGCGCAGCGTTCGTGGAGAAGCTGACTGCGCGCGGCGCATCGAAGGCGTGCCTCGAGCAGTTCCTGGCGACCTGCGCCGCCGAGAACCCGAACCGCCGACTTCGCATGATCGCGCTCTCCGACCGCGTGTCGATGACCGTCGAGCGCGCCGACTTCGATGATCTCGTCACGCTCGTGACCCAGGCGCCGACCTGGGAGAAGGACCGCATGGGTGGCGTCCGCGTCCTTCTGCGCGCGATCGCGGAAGGAAAGGCCGACGCGCCGGACCAGATCCTGGCGCGCTGGACATGGCGCCTCGCGCGCGCCTCGCGCAAAGTGCAGGACCGGCGCGCGAGTGCCGAGTTCCCGGAGGCGAAGCGGCTACTCGGCGCGCTCGCGAACTCACGCGGTCATCGGCACGAGGAGAACGCCGCCAAGCTGGTCAACTCGGCGCTCGAGTTGCCCGTTCCCATCGGTGCGGCGCTGCTCGCGTCCGCCGAGGGCTACACACCCCGCGCCACCCAGCTCATCGACGCTGCGCGCGAGCGGCTGGGCACCGTCCACGAGGTCGCCGGCGCGCTGGCCGAGAATCTGCCGCAGCCGAAGCTGGCTTCGGGTCGCTCACGAAGACGCAAGCGCCGTAAGCGCAAGAAGAGCGGCGTGCAGGGGCAGCAGCAGCAGCAGCAGCAGCAGGGACAGCAGCAGCAGGGACAGCAGCAACAGCAGGCGCAGGCGCAGGCACCGGCACCAGAGGGGCAGGAGCAGCAGGTCGAGCCCGCGGCGGCGAAGAAGCCGAAGCCGCGGCCGAGGAAGAAGCCAGCCCCCAAGCCGCCGAATCAGGCATCCGCTGAAACGCCTGCCGCGTAAGAAGGACTAACCAGGATGCTCATCCTCGTCCCGATCGCGTTCGCGGCGGGCGTCATCACCGCGTTCACGCCCTGCATCCTCCCAGTGCTGCCGATCGTGCTCGCCGGCGGCGCCGGAGGGGGAACGGCCCGGCGTCCGTACGCGATCGCCGCCGGTCTCGTGACGACGTTCACGGCCTTCCTGCTCGCCGGTGCGTGGTTGTGGGGACTGCTCGGGATCAGCGCGAAGCACCAGATTCAGATCGGGGCCGCGCTGTTGCTCGTGCTCGCGCTGACGCTGGTCGTGCCGAAAGTGGGCCAACTCGTGGAACGTCCGCTCGCCCGCTTCACCCGGCGGCGCGCCGGTGACCTCGGTGGAGGCTTCTTCCTGGGCGCGAGTCTCGGCCTCGTGTTCGTCCCGTGCGGCGGGCCCGTGTTGGCAACCTTGACCGCCAACGTCGCGACGAACCGCGTCGGCGGCTGGATCGTGGCGATCGCGATCGCATACGCCGTCGGCGCCGCCTTGCCGTTGTTCGCGATCGCCCGCGGCAGCCGGGGCCTCGCGGCGCGATTTCGACAGCGCGCGCAGGCCATCCGGGTCGCCGGGGGCGTGCTGATGGCTGCCGCTGCCGTCGTCATCTACCAGGGGTGGGCGCAGAACCTCCAGACGAAAGTGCCCGGCTACGCGCACTGGGTGCAGAACGCGATCGAGGGAACCTCCGCCGCGCAGAGCAGGCTGAACCGTCTCAGCGGCCAGACCAAGCCGGCCTTCGTCGCGGGCAGGCAGCAGCTCGCTTCCGAGCTCGGCAAGGTGCCGCTGAAGGACTACGGCCCCGCGCCCGACATCCACGACATCTCCGCCTGGATCAACTCGAGCCCGCTCAGCCTGCCCAGGCTCCGCGGCAAGGTTGTACTCGTCGACTTCTGGACGTATTCGTGCATCAACTGCCTGCGAACGCTTCCGTACCTGAAGGCATGGGATGCGCGCTATCGCTCAAAGGGCCTGGTCATCCTCGGCGTGCATACGCCGGAGTTCGCCTTCGAGCACGACCTCGGCAACGTGCGCGCTGCCGTCAAGCGCCTTGGCGTCCGCTACCCGGTCGCGCTCGACAACGGCTATGGAACGTGGAAGGCGTACTCCAACAACTACTGGCCGGCGGACTACCTCGTCGACCAGGCCGGCCGCGTCCGTGACGTCCACTTTGGCGAAGGGAACTACGCGCAAACCGAGCGAGACATCCGACTGCTCCTCGCCGCCGGCAAGGCCGGCCCGCTTCCGCAGGCAGGGCGTGACACCGACCGGACACCGCTCGAGCTGCGAACCCCGGAGTCGTACCTCGGCTATCTACGCATCGGCAACTACACCGGCTCGCCGCTGCGCACCGACCGGGTTGGCACTTATCGCTTCCCCGCGTCGCTGACGCAGGACTCGTATGCGTATGCGGGCAAGTGGAAGGTCGAGGGCGAGCGAATCGTCGCCGTGGACGGAGCGCGCCTACGCCTGCACTTCCAGGCGCGCACCGTTCACCTCGTGCTCACCGGCCGGGGCTCACTCGCGGTCAAGGTGAACGGCAAGACGTTGCCCACCGTTCGCGTCGACGGGGCCCGGCTCTACACGCTCCTGACGCAGAAGAGCGCCGCGGACGGCGTGCTCGACCTCGGTTTCACACCAGGGCTCGCCGCCTATGCGTTCACGTTCGGCTAGGCCGCAGGACCGGAAGCTACAGTCAGAACGTGAGTAGTACTGCCGTTCTCGTCGTCGACGACGACGGGCCGATTCGCCGGATGCTCGAGCGAACGCTCAGCGCCGAGGGCTACGAGGTTGCAGGCGCAGCGGATGGAGGCGAGGCGCTCGCCGCGGTCGAGCGATCGGTCCCCGACCTGATCATCCTCGACGTCGCGATGCCGGGAGTCGACGGGCTCGTTGTGTGTCGGCGCCTGCGCGCGAAGGGGCTGGCGCTGCCGATCCTCCTGCTGACCGCCCGCGACTCGGTCGGCGATCGGGTCGACGGACTGGACGCAGGCGCTGACGACTACCTGGTCAAGCCGTTCGCTCCCGAGGAGTTGCTCGCCCGCGTCCGAGCTTTGCAACGGCGCGGCCGCGAGCCGAGCGAGATCCTCGCGTACAGCGACGTCGTCTTCGACCTCGGTACCCGCCGCGCGCAGCGCAGCGGTCGCGAGCTCGGCCTGAGCGGGCGGGAAGGCGAGCTGCTGGAGCTGCTGCTGCGGAATCCCGGACAGGTCGTCAGCCGCGAGCTTGCGCTCGAACGCGTGTGGGGCAGCAGAACGGTCGCGAGCTCCAACGCAGTCGATCGCTACGTCTCGTACCTCCGGCGCAAGCTCGGTGAGCCCCAGCTCATCGAGACCGTGCGCGGTGTCGGTTTCGTGCTCGGCCGGTGAAAGGCCACTCGCTTCAGCTCCGGTCGGTCATTGCCGCGGCACTCGGGATCCTGATCTCCCTCGTCATCGTGGGGGCCGCGACCAGCGTGCTCGTGTCACGGCACCTGCATCACTCCCTCGACCAGACGTTGCGGCAAAGGGCGGTCCAGATCGCGCAGCTGAACGCGTCGGCGCCGGCGCTGGTGACGACGCCCGGCGCGCTCGACTCGCCCGTCGGGGGAACACAGCTGATCGTCGAGGTCGTCGACGCCCACGGCCGGATCGTCTCGCGGTCGCTATCGCTCGGCGGTCGCGTTCTCCCTACCGCTGCAACGGCCAGGAGCGTGATCGGCAGCGGCCGCTCCGATTACTCGAACGCGCGCCTCGGCAGCGAACGCATACGCGTCTACGCTGCGCCCCTCGCCGCGCTCGCGGGCCCGGCCGCCGGCGGCGCGGTGATCGTCGCCGCCTCGACGCACGACCTGAGCGAGACACTTGCGAGCCTGCACCTGTTCGTCTTCCTCGCGGGGGTCCTCGCCGCAGCGCTCGGTGCGGGGGTGGTTGCACTCCTCATGCGGCGCGCGTTGAGGCCGCTGGGCCGGCTCGCGACCGCGGCAGCCGAGATCGAGCGCACCGGAGATTCGCGGCGACGGCTTCCTCAGCCTTCCTCCGTCGACGAGGTGGGGCAGCTGGCCGGAACGCTGAACGCCATGCTTGCGAGCCTCGAGCGGGCGCGCGAAGGCGAACGCCGCTTTCTTGCCGATGCATCCCATGAGCTGAGGACGCCGCTCACCGCGCTGCGCGGCAACGTGGCGTACATCGCCCGTCACGGCACGACACCGTCGGTGATCGCGGAGCTCGAACACGATGCGGAACGGCTGGCCCGGCTCGCGGACGACCTGCTCGTGCTCTCGCGCGAGGAATCCGACAGCGCCCTGCCCCCCGAGCACGTGTACCTCGACGAGCTTGCAACTGCCGTGGCGGAGGGCGATGTGGGAATCGACGTCGTCGCTCCCGAGCCGGTCGGCGTGCGCGGGGATCGAGCGTCGCTCGAACGGGCCGTTGACAACCTCGTCCAAAACGGCCGTCGTTACGGCCCGGCCGAAGGCCGCATCACGATCGCCGTCGCCAGAAGCGACGGGATCGCCCGGGTGACGGTGACCGACGAGGGCCCCGGACTTCAGCCTCACGAGGCCGACGTGGCCTTCGAGCGCTTCTGGCGCGGCCACCACGGCAAATCGGGCTCGGGCCTCGGCCTGGCGATCGTGCGCGCGACGGCCGAGCGTCACGGCGGCCGGGCATACGTGGAGGGCGCGCGGTTCACGATCGAACTGCCCGCTCTCAGAGATCTCTCAGAGTTCGACGGTACAACGCAAGAGGAAGCATCCGAGAAAGGAACGCCGTGAAAATCTTGCGCACACTCTCCACCCGTCGTCTAATCGTCCTCGCCGTCGCCGTGCTCGCAGTCGCCGCAGGCGGAGCTGCAATCGCCGTCGCCGCCAGCGGCGGCAGCGGCCCGACCCCGCCGCCCAAACCGATCGCACAGGCGATTCACGACGCCCTCGCGGCCCCGAACTCGGCCGGGATCACCGCCAAGATCCGCTTCACGAACCGGCTGTTCCCCTCCGGCTCGCTCCTCGGCGGCAACGCGTCCGCGCTGATGACAGGCGCAACCGGCCGTCTGTGGCTGACGAACGACGGACGCGGCCGCGTCGAGTTGCAATCCGACGCCGGCGACGTGCAGGTCGTCTGGAACCAGAACAAGGTCACGGCGTATGACGCGTCGTCGAACACCGTCTACACGTTCGATCTCCCAGCACCGACGACGACCTCGTCCTCGCAGGACAACGGCGCACCACCTTCGCTCACGCAGATCGGTGACTTCCTGACGAAGCTCGGCCAGCATGCGGACGTTTCTGGCGCCCAGCCGACCGACATCGCAGGGCAGCCTGCGTACAACGTGAAGGTCTCGCCGAAGCACGACGGCGGCCTGCTGGGCTACGCAGAGCTCGCCTGGGATGCGCAGCACGGCGTGCCGCTTCGGGTGGCGATCTACGCCCAAGGAAGTTCGCAGCCTGTGCTCGAGCTCGCCGCGACGGAGGTGTCATACGGCTCGGTGCCGTCCAGCGCCGTCGACGTGGCGCCGCCGGCGGGCGCCAAGACGGTCGACCTGAGCTCCGCGGCCAAGCCGCAGACCGGCACCGACAAGACGAGCTCCGCAACCGGCCTTGCTGCCGTTCAGGCGGCGGTGGACTTCCCCGTCATCGCTCCCGACACGCTCGTCGGACTGCCGCGCCAGGACGTCCGGACGGTCAAGGGCAACAACGCGCTCGTCGTCTACGGGCAGGGCCTCGGCGCGATCGTCGTCCTCGAGCGCAAGACGGATACGACCGCAGGTCAGCAAGCTGGCCCGATGGCGGCTCTCCCGTCCGTGTCACTCGACGGGCTGACCGGACATGAGCTCGCAACACAACTCGGCACCGCGATCGAGTGGCAGCGCAATGGCGTCTCCTTCGTTCTCGCCGGATCACTGCCGCCCGCCGCCGCGGAATCGGCTGCGCGCGCGCTCAAGTGAGCGACGCGCTTCCGATCTCGACGTCGGGGCTCGTCAAGCGTTACGGCGATATCGTCGCGGTAAACGGCGTCGACCTTACGGTCGAGCGTGGCGACGTGTTCGGATACCTCGGACCGAACGGGGCGGGCAAGACGACGCTGTTGCGTATGTTGCTCGGGCTGATCCGGCCGACGTCCGGCTCCGCGAAGCTCTTCGGGCGCGATCCACTAGTGGACGGCGCCCGTGCACTCGACGGAGTGGCCGGCTTCGTCGAAGGCCCTCGCTTCTATTCCTATCTCTCGGGGCGAAAGAACCTCGAGCTGCTCGCCGACTACGACGGTGACGGCGCGCGTTCGCGGATCGACGGCGTTCTCGAGATCGTCGAGCTGCGCGACCGGGCCAAGGACCGCGTCGGCGGCTATTCACACGGCATGCGCCAGCGCCTCGGAATCGCTGCTTCACTTCTGCGCCAGCCGAGACTCCTCCTGCTGGACGAGCCGACCACAGGGCTCGATCCGGCCGGCATGCGCGACATGCGCGATCTCGTCCGCCGTCTCGCAGGCGAAGGCATCACGGTCCTGCTCTCGAGCCATCTCCTCAACGAAGTCGAGGACCTGTGCAACCGCGTCGCGATCATTCGGAAGGGCGGCATCGTGTACGACGGACCGCTGAAGGAGCTCCTGGCGACCGCGGCGACCGGTTATCGACTTCGTGCCAGCGATCCCGAGCGGGCACGGGTCGTTCTCCTCTCCCAGCGCGGCGTCGACGGAGTCTCGCTCGGCGAGGGCCAGCTTCGCTTCACGGCGGACGAGGAAGCCGTTGCGCGCGCCGCGATCGCGCTGGGGCAGGCACGCATCGGCATCACCGCGCTCATCCCCGAGACCGCGAGCCTCGAAGAGCTCTTCCTCGGACTGACGGGTGGAGAATCGTCCGACCACGACCGCGAGGAAGTCGTCGCATGACGGCCGCGGTCGCAAAGGTGTACCGCTGGGAGATCGCCAAGCTCCTTGCGCAGAAGCGGACCTACCTCGGGCTCGGGGCGGCGATGCTCGTACCCCTGATCTTCGTGGTCGTCCTCGTGATCCAGACGGGTGGCCCGAATGACGTTCCGCTCGGCCGCTACATCCGCGACACGGGTCTGGCGACGCCGTTCGTCGTCCTCTTCTTCATGTCGATCTGGGGCTTCCCGCTCATCACGGCTCTCGTCGCCGGCGACATCGTGGCGTCCGAGAGCCAGAACGGCACGCTGAAGACGATTCTCACGCGCTCGCGCAGCCGGGGCGAGATCTTCGTCGGCAAGATCCTGGCTTCGATCACGTACACGCTCGTGATCGTGTTCGCGATGGGAATCGTGGGTGCCGTCGCCGGGAGCGTCGCCTGGGGCTTCCATCCCCTCACCTCCCTCTCCGGCACACAGATCTCGGCCGCTCACGGAGTCGCCCTGCTGGCGGGAAGCCTCGCGCTCTACGTCCTCCCGCTTGCCGGAATCGCCGCCTTCGCCGTGCTCCTCTCGACGGTGGCGCGGAACAGCGCGGCCGCCGTGGTCGGCGCGTTGATGTGGGCGCTCCTGATGCAGCTCCTCGGAGTGCTACCCGGAACGGAGGCCGTTCGGCCGTACCTCCTCGGGACGCAGTTCGAAGCATGGCACGGCTTCCTGCGCGTTCCGGCCGACTGGTCGCCGGTGATCCGCGCCGTGTGGGTCTGCGCGTTGTACATCGCGCTGCCCCTTGCATCCGCCTACGTCGTCTTCCTGCGGCGCGACGTCGCAGGCGACTAGAAGCTGCGACTCAAGGCTGTTCAGACGGGCCGCGCTCGGGGCCGCCGTTGCCGCGTTCGCGCTCGCGTAGGAAACGCGTGAGCTCCGCCGCGAGTGATTCGCCCGACGGGAGTTCCTCCTCGTCCTCCAGCAGCTCGGCGCGCTGCTCGAGCTCCTCGACGTACGCCTGAGTCTCTTCGTCGGACGAGACCGCTTCCGTGACCTGTTCGCTGTAGCGCTCCGAGGCCTCCTGAAGCTCGGCCGTGTCGATCTGCGTCCCGAGAATGTCGCCGAGGCGCTGGCAGAGCGCGAGCGCGGCGCGAGGGCTCGGCGCGAGCGAGACGTAGTGCGGCACTGCCGCCCAGAGACTGACCGAGGGAATGCTCGCGTGGTTGCACGCGTCGTGGAGCACACCGACGATGCCGGTCGGTCCTTCGTAGCGTGAGCGCTGCAGCCCCAGACGCTCGACCAGTTCGGCGTCTGTCGCACCTCCGGTCACCGGCGACGGCCGCGTGTGCGGGACGTCCGCGAGCAACGACCCGAGCGTGATCATCATCTCGACACCGAGCTCTCGAGCCAGGTCGACGACCATGCCGGTGAAGGTCTGCCAGCGGAGGTTCGGCTCGATCCCGAGCAGCAGAACGGCGTCGCGATCGAGCTCCGGGATCGGCGCGTGGTAGAAGGCATTTTCCGGCCAGTCGATGTGTCGCGTCTGACCGTCGACGAGCGAGACGTGCGGACGGGTCGCTTGGAAGTCGAAGAAATTCTCCGGCTCGATGTCGGCGAACCGGTCGGCGTCCCAGACCTTGGCGAGGTAGCTACCCGCGAGCGAGGCGCCCTGGCCGCCGTCGTTCCAACCGCGAAAAGCTGCGATCAGAACGGGTGCGCGCAGGGTGGGCCGGTCGAGAATGCGGAGTTCGTCAGCGATCGGCGAAGTCTACGTTCGGCCGGAAGAACAGCGTCGCCAGGGCGACCGTGCCGACCCAGACCGTGGCCGCCAGGAAGACGTGTGCGAGCACGAGCCCCCACGGGAGGTGCGTCCGCCACTGCAGCTCTCCGAGACCCATCTGGGCGAGCAGCAGGAGGAACACGGCGGCACCGAGCTTGAAGAGGCGCGGCGCGCGGTCGCGGCGCGACGCGAGGTAGCCAAGGCTGAACAGGAACGTCAACAGGAAGACCCCCACGAACACCGCGTGCACGTAGACGAGGGATGCCAGCCGTCCGAGCCGGTCGATCTTGTCGGCGGCGCCGCCACCGGAATGCGGGCCGGATGCGGTGGCGAGCGATCCGCTCACGATGAGCACGAAGCAGGTGCTCACGAACGCGAGCCCCAACCGTCGCAACTCCATTGGAACGAGCGGCTCGATGCTCCCCACGGCCGCGGCACGGACTTCGAGGGCGAGAATCGTCGCTCCCGCAACCAGTGCGATCGACAGGAGAAGGTGAACCATGACGATCGGCCAACGCAGGTCCGTCGCAATCGCGAGCAGGCCGATCGGTGCCTGGGCCAGCGTCCCGAGGAAAACCGCGAGAGCGATCCGCCGAACGAACCGCGGCAGCCCCGGCACCCGCCTGATCGCGAGCCACGCGAGTAACGTCACCGCGATCGTCACGCCGCCGACGAGCCGGTTGCCGAACTCGACGAACGCGTGAGCGCTCTTGGCCGGCAGCGGATGTCCCGCTTCGCAGCCCGGCCAGTCCCGACAACCGAGGCCCGAGTTGGTCAGTCGCACAGCAGCCCCGGTGCCGATGATGAGCCACAGCGCACCGAGCTGCACGAGCATGAGTGGATAGATCCGCGCGGGACTGAGAACGAGCGTCCGCAGCCGAGCGAGCGCCGTGGCCTGGGCGTGCACGGCCCCGAGTCTATTCAGAGCGGATCGAGAATCGCCGGGTAGCCGTCCGCGCCATCGAACGGCGTCGGCCGAGACCCGAGGAACAGCGGGCGGTCGGCGGCGTTCAGCAGCACCGGCATCATGTCCGGTCCGCGGAGGTGACCGAGGATTCCCTCGGCACACGTCGATTCGCCGAACTCGCTGACGCGGTCGGCACGCACTCCCGGGCCCGCAACGACGAACGGAACGGGATCGCCGGAGTGGATCACGTCCGGGGAGGCGGGCGTCGCATGATCGCCGGTGAGGCAGACAACGGCGCGGTCGGTCGGCAAATCCGCGAGCGCCGCGTCGAGAGTCTCGATCATCGCCTGCTTCTGTCGAGGGTCCTTCGTATGCCCCGCGGCATCAGCACTCTTGACATGGCAGAACACGAAGGTGTCTCCCGCGTCGAGCCGCTCCCGCGCGAGCGCGACTCTGCCGCGGAGGTCGGCTGCCGCGTCGTCCGTCTCGGCCTCCTCGCGCGCAGCGAGTCCGACGGCGAGAGCGAGCCCGCGTAAGAACGCAGAGCTGGCGACGAAAGTCCCGTGCAACCCGTGCCGCTGCTCGAACGTCGGCACCTCGCGCGGCCTGCCCCACCACTTGAGCGTGATCACGTTGAAGCGCTCGCCTTCGAGCCGGCGGATCACTTGACGGCTCCACTCCTCCGCAGCGCGCGCCGTTCGCTCGCCCTCGGCGACGAGCGCCTGCGGACGGAGCACTGGCTGGCGGTCGCGGAAGAACGCGTCACTGTCGGTCACGCGCTCGTCTGCGCCGCCGCAGACACGAAGAACGGCTTCGCCCCGCCACACGTGTGCGAGCGAGAACGTGAGGCCGTCGACCGTGATTCCGTCACACGCTTCGACGAGTCGCTCTGCTTCGTCGGCGTCCCGGTCGGGATCGGGTCGTCCGGTGAGCCACCAACCGTCTGCACGTCGCTCCGCCGGTCGCAGCGCTGCGTACGCGAAGACGTGCTCGGTACTTACCTCCTGACCGCGTCCGAGAGCCTCGAAGACGGCACGTCCGGGAAACTCGTCGGGCCGGTAGCCGAGCATCGACCAGTGCGCGACCTCGCTGGAGGGCGCGCGTCCCGGGCCGACCGCGTACAGGACGCCGCAGGACCCCGCAGAGCAGAGGCGGTCGAAATTCGGAGTCCTGGCAGCTTCGAGCCCGCTACGCCCGCCGAGCGACTCGTGCGCACGGTCGGCAAGCCCGTCCAGCAGGAAGACGACGATCGGATGCATTCAGACCGGGACGCGCTCCAGCGACCGGATCACGCGGGCGACGCCGGGCGGAACGAGCGTCTCCCATTCGGCGCCCGAGTTCAGCGCCGCTCGCACGTCGCTCCCGGAGATCTCCTTGTCGACCCCTTCGTCGAGCACGACGACCTGGTAGCCGGCGTCCCGCATCCGCTCGAGCTTCGTGCCGCCCCAATCCGAGAACAGCCGCAGGTATTGCGTGACACCCGCCGGGACGTAGGCCGGCCACAGCTCGGGCTCGTTGACCGGAAACGGGATCACGTGCACGCGAATGCCCTCGTCCGCGGCGACGGCCTCGATCATCAGGAGCCGCTCGACGTACGTGAACGGATTCGACTCGGGAAGGTGGCGGAGCGGATCGCTCGGCTCTTCCTTGATGCGCTGCGGATCGGGGTTCGTGATCCCCACGAACACCTCGTCGGACTGCGCAGCCGCACCGCGCAGGTATTCGAGGTGTCCCTTGTGAAAGGGCTGGAACCGCCCGTGAATCATTCCGGCGTGGTTCACGCCTGCACAGTCGATCCGCGCGAATCGGCCGGCGGCGCCGACGGACGCGCGGGCAAAGCCCGCACGTCCTGAGGTCGACATCGCAAGCGATGTCTCATTCGACGAAAACGCCGGCGCCCTCCTCCACGCGGCCGATCCTGCGAACGAACAGCCTGCGCGCCCCGAACTCGGCCTCAAGCGCGGGGCCCTGCTCCGCCGGCAGGGAGACGAGCAGACCGCCCGCGGTCTGCGGATCGTAGCCGAGCGCGGCCAGCGTCTCCGAGAGACCGTCGGTCGTGACGTGCGCAGCGGCGAACTCCCGGTTGCGGGGATCACCACTCGTGCGCACGCCTTTTCGCGCGACGTCCAGAGCTCCGTCGATGGCCGGAAACCGCTCCGACTCGAGCCGGATACAGACGCCGCTGCGGTCGGCGACCTCGTGGGTATGGCCGAACAGACCGAAGCCCGTGACGTCCGTCACGGCACTGGGCTCGAGGTGCCGCAAAACCTCGGCGGCGTCCTTGTTCAGCGTTCGCATCCAGCGAATCGCACGCTCGAGCTGCATGTCGCCGGCGTGGCCCTTCTTGTAGCCCGTCATGATCAGGCCGGTTCCGAGCGGCTTCGTCAGGAAGACTGCATCGCCGGGTTTCGCGCCGTTCTTCGGCCAGATCCCGTCGGGGCGCACCGTGCCGACGACGGCGAGCCCGTACTTGGGCTCTGCATCGCGAATCGTGTGACCGCCCGCGAGGAGTCCGCCGGCGGCACGCACCTGCGCGTCCGCTGCGGCGAAGATCTCCGCGAGCATCTCCATCGGCAGCTCCTCGGGGAACGCGGCGATGGAAAGCGCGAGCAACGGAGTGCCTCCCATTGCGAAGACGTCGTTGAGTGCATTCGTGGCCGCAATGGCTCCGTAGTCGCCGGGGTCGTCCACGACGGGCGGGAAGAAGTCGAGCGTGAAGATCAGAGCCCGTTCGTCGTCCAACCTGTACACGGCTGCGTCATCGGCAGGCGCCAGCCCGACGAGCAGGTTCTCCGCCTCCGCGGGAACGAAGCCCGCGAGCAACTGCTCGAGACGAGCCGCCGAATACTTCGCCGCACAACCTCCGCACGAGGCGAGGTCTGTCAGCTTGACGCGTCCTGTGTCGGTATCCAAAACAGCCCTCCCGAGGTTGAACCGCGAAATGTAGGCCTCTGTGAGCCTTTCGTCTACAGACTGCGGTCGGTTCACCGTTGTTACGACCTGGTGACCGGTTCTATTCCCGGGTCTATTGCCCACCCGCCCGGAGCAAAGGCCACGGAGGAACCATGGGGTTCCCCCGTGGCTTTCAGGGGAGAGGAGGAGCCTTTCGGTTCCCCCGCGGCCCAGTTCGGCACGGTCGGCGCCGCCCCTTCCGACTTGGAAAGATGGCTCGATGGAAAAGGCGGCTCTCGTCACGGGAGGCTCTTCAGGGATCGGCTTCGCCATCGCGAGCATGCTGGGCGAGAACGGCTTCACGTTGACGCTCGCCGCGAGGACCGCAACCAAGGTCGAGGCGGCAGCCGAGCAGCTCGGCGCGCACGCCGTCACCGCCGACGTGGCGAACGCAGAGGACTGCCGTCGCGTCGTCGAGGAGCATCGCGCGCAGCACGGGCGGCTCGACGTACTCGTGAACTCGGCCGGAGTCGGGATCGCCGGATCCGTCGACGAGCTCGTGACGAAGCACATCGACTTGCAGTTGAACGTGAACCTGCGCGGAACGATGCTGGTGACCGCAGCGGCATTGCCCCTGTTGCGCGAGAGCCGTGGCTTGATCGTGAACCTGGCCTCGATCGCAGGGACGATCCCCTCGCCGGAGCTACCCGTCTACGGCGCGTCGAAAGCTGCGGTGATCCAGTTCACGAAGACGCTGAATCGCGGGGAGGAGAAGTACGGAGTCCGCGCCACGGCCCTCAGCCCGGGATTCGTCGACACGCCCATGGCCCAGTGGGCCCCGATCCCGAGCGAGCAGATGATCCGTCCCGAGGATTGTGCGGAGATCGTCCGCACGCTGCTGAGCCTCAGCCCGCACGCACGCATCCCTCATGTTGTGATCGAGCGCGTGAATGCCGAAAGCTTCGGAGCCTAGAGCTCGCCGGGGGTACGGATGATTTTCCAGACGAGATACATCCCGAGCGCGAACGCGCAGCAGAACCCTCCGAATGCCAGCCAACGGAGATCGTGGACACGCGCCAGAAGTGCGGACGACACGAGCAGCGCCGCAACGATCACCGCTGCCCCGACGCGGTTGGCCACGGAGCGCGCGACGGTCTCGAGCGGTTCGAGATCCGTGGGCACGATCCCGACCTTGAACGTCCCGGTCTCGAGCCTGTTGAGCAACTGGCCGGTGCGCCGAGGCAGCCGGCCGAGCGGCTCGAGCTGCGTGTACAGCCACGAGAAGAGCTGATTCGGCTCGAGCCGGCGCTCGCTCTCGGCGAGCATCACCTCGAGCGAGTCCTCCTCCATGAGCGCGACAGGATCGAGCTCCGGATAGAGGACCCGCGCGATCGAATCCGCTTGCGCGAGCGTCTTGCCCACGAGCGCGAACGTCGTCGGCAACGCCACTCCATGCTCGAAGGAGATCCGCTGCAGATCGGCCAGCGCCTCGCCGGCGCGGATCTTCGCGAGCGGGCGGCCGTGGTAGCGCGGCAACTTGCGTCTGATCTCCTCCAGGAAGCCCGACTCGTCGGAGCCGAGGCTCGTACGCGAGAGCCCGATGATCAGGTCGGCGACGTCGTCAGCGCGGTTCTGGGCCACCGCGAGGAGCACGAGTGCGAGGTTCCGGCGGGTGTCGTCGTCGAGGCGGCCGAGCAAACCGAAGTCCACGAGCGCCAGCCGTCCGTCCGTCGTCAGCAGGACGTTGCCGCGGTGCGGATCCGCGTGATACACGCCTTCGACCGTCACCTGGTAGACGTAGGCGCGGAAGAACTGGCGTGCAAGCTCCTCTGCACGCTCCTGCGCGAGCCCATGATCCGCTTCGACCTTTCGCCCGTGGATGCGCTCGAGCACGAGCACCTTCTCGGTCACGTACGGGCGAATGACCTCGGGGACGACGAGATCCTCGTAGCGGCCGAGGATGCGGCCGATGATCTCCGTGTTGCTCGCCTCCTCGACGAAATCGAGCTCGTTGCGCAGGTGCGTTTCGAGCTCGTCGGCCAGGGCGCGGGCCTGCAGCAGCTGGGCGCGCTCCGACCGTCGCTCCAACAGCTCTGCGGTCGAACGTAGGAGCGCGAGGTCGAGCTCGATCTTCTCCTCGATCCCCGGCCTGCGCACCTTGATGATCACCTCGCGTCCGCTGCCGAGCAGCGCGGGATGGACCTGCGCGATCGACGCGGTCGCCAACGGCTCGGGATCGATGCTGGCGAAAACGTCGCCGGGAAGCTCCTCGTCGATCACGCGCTGAATCTCCGCGAACGGCACCGGCGGCACGTGGTCGACGAGCTTCTCCAGCTCGTCGATGTAGACGTCCGGAAGCAGATCGGGGCGCGACGAGAGAAGCTGGCCCAGCTTGATGTATGTCGTGCCGAGCTGCTCGAGCGCCTCGCGGAACTCCCGGGCGTCTTCCCGTGTCGCCGGACGACTACCCCAGACGCCGAGCTCGCGGAGCACACGAAGCAACCCGGTTCTCCTGGCGACGCGCCCAACGTAGAGCGCGCGCTTCAAGCGCTCTGTTCTCACGCCCATCAGGGCGATATCTCCTGCCGCCTAGGCTTGGAAACGCGTCGGCTTGACGCGCTGGCGCGCGAGGAAGTGGTCGACGGCTTCTCGATGAACGCGGAGGACGCGGCCGACACGCACCGCGTCCAGCCTCCCGTCGTGGATCAGCCGCCGGATCGTCTCAGGATGCACCCCGAGTTGATCCGCAACCTCGCGAACGCTGACCAGCCCGGACTCTTCGCCTGATGAAGACACGATCGTGTGCCAAGCCTTGCACGTTCTTCAGCCGAGCGTCTACTGCAAGAGGTGGCGGACCGCCGCTTCGAGCTCGCGGGACGAGACCGCTCCTTCGAACTTCGCCTTGATCCGGCCGGTGCGGCCGACGAGAAACGTCCAGGGCTCCGATGGGATGTGCCATTCACGCACCCACTGGTTCTCGCCCTTCCGCGGATCGTTGTCCCGGTAGATCTCGACGTGGATGAAACGAATCGCGGTGCCCTTGAAACGCCGGCGGACCTGGTCGACGACGTCGACGACCGGGCCGCACGTCCGGCTCGAGCAATACCGCGGCGTCGCAAAGGTGACGACGAACGGGACGCGGGCTCGCAGCGACTCGGCGACGGAATAACGCAGGAGGTCTCGGTCGGGTGGGACGCGGGTCGTGAGCTTCGCGACCCGGCCGTGCACGCTCGAGAGCGTCGGGGTGGCGGACGGATAGGCATGCGAACCAACGGCAGGTGACGCGGAGCGCGCCTTCACGAGCACGTCGCGAATGCCACCGATCGACACGCGTCCCATCGGTCGAGCAAGGATCGAATACGTGTGCGGCTCGGTCACGTGCACATGCGCCACGTAGAGCGCTGGAGCGTCCGCGCCCTTCGATACGCCCGGGACGCCGACCCGCTCGAGCTGCGCGATGGTCTCCTGGAACGGCTTCGACGTGAGCGAGCGCGCGATCCAGAATCGCGCTCGGGGCGGCGCGATCAGGCGCCCGCGGTTGTCCACCACGAGAAAGGAGATCCGAAGGTCGCCGGGCGAGTAGTCGCTGGTTCCCGGAATCAAGGCAACGCTCTGCTTCGACTGCTTCCAGAGAGCCGCGAGCGATCCAGGGCTGGGCGCGCCTTGCTCCGAACGGCTCGTTGCAGAGCCACAACCTGCCGCCAACGCAGTCAGCGCAAGGGCGACGAGCAACACGCGCACGCGTTCACTCTAGATCTCCCCGCCGTCGTGCATCCCGTCGGGCAAGATCTGCAGCAGGGCGGGCAGCAGGGCGGTTGCGATGATGATCGCGAAGACCGCGAAATAGATCAGTCGAGCTCTGGACATGTGGTCACCTCCTTTCGAAAGCTGGGTTAGAAGCGGACGTCTTGCAGCGCGTCGGCGGCCTGGCGGTAGAGCCGCGCGGCGGCCCGGTCGTCCCCACGCCGGGCGGCGAGATCGCCCTGGGCGACCCACGCCGACGCACGGTGGCTCCCGGACGAGAGTTGGTCGTACGCGCGCTCGCCGGCTCCGAAGGCCTCTTCGGCCTCGTCGAGCCGATCCTGTTCGAGCAAGGCACGGCCCAGGACGAGCTGGGCGTTGCCGATCTCAGCGGTCTCGTCGACGCGGTCGCCAAGGAGCTCGAGCGCGTACCGCGCCTGCTCCTCGGCCCGCGTGACATCGCCGGTACGCAGGTGGACCTGGGCGATGCCGTTGACCGCGTGCGCGGCCTCCGCGTCGTTTCCGACTTCGAGGGCGATGCGAACTGCGTCCTTGAGAAAGTCCACCGCCTCCTCGGGGTGGCCGAGGAGGAAGTTGATCCCGCCGAGGTTGTTCAGCAGCCGGCCCAGATTTCCACGATCCGAGAGCTCCTCGTACGCAGCTTTGGCTCGCTCGGCGTAGGAACGCGCGAGCACCCAGTGTCCTTCGCGGTCGGCGATGATCGATGCCTGGAAGTAGACGTCGGCGGCGGTTCGTTTGTCGTTCAGACCCTCGGCCAGCTCGAGCGCGCGCTCGACGTCCTCCCGTGCAGCCTCGAGGTCGCGGCGCCGGCGGTAGCAGCGAGATCGCCAGGCGAGAATGTTGGAGCGCAGTTGATCGGAGGGAATTTCCGACCGCTCGGCCACTTTGAGCGCCTCGTCGAAGAGCCCAATCGAGGTCTGGATGCTGTTGAGCTTGTAGCGGGCGACGCCAAGCCGGAAGAGCACGTCGGCGCGCTGGACGTCTGCGAAGGATGTGGCCTCACTGAGGGCGCGGGCGCGCTCGAGGAGCGCGATCGCCTCGCGGACCTCGCCTGCCCGCATCCGCACTGTCGCTTCGCCGGCGAGCGCACGTGACTCGAGCTCCGGGATGCCCGTGGCCAGCACGCCGGCGCGGATGCTCTCGAACTCCTCCAGTGCCTCGTCGTTCCGGCGCGCCTCGAGTAGCGCCTCGGCCCGCGCAAGTGCTGCGTCGACACGTCCGCGCTCGTCCGCCGAGACACCGTTGGCCAGAAAGCCCGGGTCGACGCCGAGTCGCTGAGCGAGCCAATCGATCGTCTCGCGCGTCGGACGAGTCTTGCCGCGCTCGATCTGGCTCACGTACTCCTTCGAGAACCGGTCGCCCGCCAGATCGGTCTGGGTCATCGCCGCGGCGACGCGAAGCTGTCGCAGGCGCTCGCCCAGCCTCAGCCCGGCTTGAGCGGCGAGGGCTCGTTGTTGCTGACGGGTGGCGGTCGTGTCAGACAAGTACGGCTCAGTAATACGACATGCTTCACCAAACTTCAACGTGTCCTTTTCGGCATCCCCCAAAAAGGTCATGAACGGGAGGAAAACCGGTCAAGTAAGCCTAATACAAATCACTTGACCGAGCTACTTGACATGCCCCAAGAAGGCTCCTAGAGTGAGCCCAGCTTGCACCGAGCCAGACGCCAGGGTCGGCTGCAGGAGGCGCTTCACCAAGGTGGGATCCGAAAAGGGGCGTGGCTGGGCCGCAGAGCCAAGTCCCGGGGAAACCGCCACACAGGGCGGAGTCGCCTGACAGGAATCGACCCCCGGAGCCGCAGCCGGGGGTCTTCCTCTTTTCAGAGGCCGGCTAGGCCCCGGTCGCCGGCTCCGCCACAGGCTCGTGGCGGACCTGCCGGACGGTCACGACCGAGATGATCGCGCCCAGCAGGACGAGGGCTGCACCGAGATGGACGGCGCGGTGATAGCCGGCGACGAACTCGCCGCGCCACAGCGGACTGAGCGGCGAAATGTTCACCCGCGTGGCCACCAGAGCGCCCATGATCGCGATCCCGAGCGAACCGCCGACCTGGCGCATGCTGTTGATCACCGCCGAGCCCACACCCGCCTTCGCCACGGGAACGGAGCCCATCGCCGCCGCGGTCGTCGGAGCCATCGTCGTCGCCATCCCGACGCCTCCGACGAGCAGGCCCGGGAGGATGTTCCAGAAAGACGAGCTCGCGTCGAGAGTCCCGAAGAGGAGAAGCGAAACGGCGATCAGAGTCATTCCTGCGCCCATCAGCCAACGCGCGCCGATGCGGTCGGAGAAACGTCCTGCGGCCGGAGCGACGAGGATGATCAGAACGGTCAGCGGCAGGAACGTCGCGCCGGTCTCGATCGCGCTATAACCGAGGACGCGCTGCAACAAGAGTGAGTTGTAGAAGAAGATCCCGAACATCGCCAGGCCGACGAGGAGCATCGCGGCGTTGGCGCCGGCAAACGTCGGATTCCGGAACAGCGACAGGTCGAGCATCGGCAGACGCTGGCGCAGCTCGAGCAGCACGAAGGCCGCGAGCGCAACTGCTGCGATCCCGAACAGTGCGAGAACACGCGTCGACGTCCACGCGTGACTGTTCGTCTCGATCAGCCCGTACGTGAGCGCGAAGAGACCAATGCCCGAAGTGATCAACCCGGGTAAGTCGAGTCTCTGCTCTTTCGACGTGTCTCTCGTCTCGTCGATGAACACTCGAGCCGCGATCACGCCGAGCACGCCGACCGGAACATTGATGAAGAAGATCCAGCTCCAGCTCACCTTCTCCGTCAGCAGGCCGCCGACGATGGGGCCGATGGCGAGCGCAAGCGCGGAGACGCCGGCCCAGATGCCGATGGCGGTCCCTCTCTGGCGCGGCGGGAAGGTCGCCGTGATGATCGACAGCGTCGCCGGGTTCATCATTGCGGCGCCGACACCCTGCACCGTCCGCGCGGCGATGAGCGATGCGGCCCCACCTGCGAGGCCGCACCAGAGCGACGCCCCGGTGAACACCACGAGACCCGCGATGAAGATCGCCCGGCGGCCGAACAGGTCGGCGAGCTTCCCTCCGGTCAGAAGCAGCACGCCGAAGGTGAGGGCATAGGCGTTCACCACCCATTCCAGCTCGGAGATGCTGATGCCGAGACTCTTCTGGATCGACGGCAGTGCGACGTTCACGACCGTGTTGTCGAGCATGATCATGAACAGGCCGACCGCGACCGCGGCGAGCGTCCACCACTTGCGGTTCTCCGTCGTGAAGAGGCGAGCACGCATGCCGGAGAGGTTAGAGCACTACTCACTCCCTACGTCGCACGGCTACCCGTACCCTTCACGCGTGTCCGAGTTCATCTGGAGCCCGAGCCCGGAGGACGTCGAGAGCGCGAACGTGACGAGGCTCGCTCGCAGGCTCGGCGTGGAGCGCTACCGGGACCTCCACCGCATTTCGGTCGACGAACCGGAGCGCTTCTGGCCCGCGGTCATCGACGATCTCGGGCTCGAGTTCTCCGAGCCCTGGGAGCAGGTGGTGGACACCTCCCGAGGCAACGAGTGGGCCACCTGGTTCACGGGCGGCAAGCTGAATCTCGCGTGGAACTGCGTCCACAGGTGGGCCGCCGGCGAGTTGGCGGAGCAGGAGGCCGCGGTCTGGCAGGGCGAGGACGGAAGCCGGCTCTCCCTGACGTGGCGCGAGCTCTCCGACGAGGTGTTCCGGCTGGCCGAAGGCCTGGCGTCGATCGGCATCGGCGAGGGCGACGCGGTCGGCATCTTCCTGCCCATGTCGCCGCAGGCGGCGATCGCGTCACACGCGTGCGCGCATCTGGGTGCCGTTCAGGTCCCGATCTTCTCCGGCTTCGCGTCCCCGGCAATCGCCGCTCGCCTGGCCGACGCGAAGGCGAAGGCGCTGATCACAGCCGACGGGTCGCTGCGGCGCGGACAGATGGTGCCGATGAAGGAGATCGCCGACGAGGCGCTGCGATCTGCAGCAACGGTCGCCCACACGGTCGTCTGGCGGCGCCTCGGGCTCGGCGACGTGCCGATGACCATCGGACGCGACCGCTTCTGGGACGAGCTCGTCGAGAACACGTCCGGGGGACTGGCCCCGAGACAGGTCGACTCAGAGCATCCGTACCTGCTTGCGTACACCTCCGGCACGACCGGAAAGCCGAAAGGGGCGTTGCACGTCCATGCGGGCTTCCTCGTCTCGATCGCGCGCGAGGTCGCGTATCAGACGAACGTCAAGCCGGGTGACCGCATTCACTTCGCCACGGACATGGGCTGGATCATGGGCCCGTGGACGATGGTCGGGGGCGGCGCGTCCGGAGCGACGATCGTGTACGCCGAAGGCGCGCCCGACTTTCCGCCCGACCGGATCTGGAAGCTGATCGAGTCCGAACGCGTGACGATGCTCGGCGTCTCACCAACACTGGTTCGGGCGCTGATCCCCAAGGGCGACCCGCAGGCGGACATGTCCACCTTGAAGGCGATCTGCACGACGGGCGAACCGTGGAACCGCGATCCGTACCACTGGCTGTTCGAGAAGGTCGGGGGCGGCAACACGCCGATCATCAACTGCTCCGGCGGCACCGAGGTCGGCGCCTGCTTCCTGACGACGTGCTTGACCGAGCCCGTCAAGCCGGTCGCGCTCGGCTTCCCGGCGCTCGGTCAGGACCTGGACGTCTTCGGACCGGACGGTACGCCCCTGCGCGGCGAGGTCGGCGAGCTCGTGTGCAAACGGCCCTGGCCCGGAATGACGCGCGGAGTCTGGGGCGACGAGGAGCGCTACCTCGACGCGTACTGGCGGCGGTTCCCCGGAGTGTGGACGCACGGCGACTGGGCGTCGATCGACGATGACGGCTACTGGTTCCTGCACGGCCGCTCCGACGACACGCTCAACATCGCGGGCAAGCGAATCGGGCCGGCCGAGCTCGAGTCTGCGGCGGTGGCGCACGGTGCGGTTGCCGAAGCCGCCGCGATCGGGGTCCCCCACGAGGTGAAGGGCGAGGTCGCGTGGATCGTTTGCGTGCTCAAACCCGGCCGGGATGCCACGCCCGCCGTCGCGCTCGAGATCTCCGCCGCGGTCGCGGACGAGCTCGGCAAGGCGTTCAAGCCGGACCGGATCGTGTTCGTCTCGGCGCTTCCGAAGACTCGCAGCGCGAAGATCGTCCGGCGGGCCGTCCGGGCCCGAATTCTGGGCAAGGAGCCGGGCGATCTTTCCGCTCTGGAGAACCCGGAAGCCCTCGACGAGATCGCCGAAGCAGCCGCTCGATTCTGATTTCAGCCGCTCGATCTTGATTTCCGTTTCTCGACCCATACGCGTACGAAAAACGAACCTGAATGTAAATTTCGCAGCAGGAAGGCGCAGGATCAGCCCCGAAAGGGCATTAGGTTGGACGACCGCGCATGGTGCTTGCTGTCACCCTCACCGCGTTCGTACTTGGCTTGGCCGCGCCGTCGGGAGCCGTTGCTCACGCCTCCGACTCGGCAGCTCTGGCAGCCGTAGCGTCGTCGTGCGCCGGTGCAACGACCGCGGCCGGCGACGAGCACTCGCGGCTCGAGGCGATGTACTGCGGCATCAACATCGTGCGGCGCGCGTACGGCCTCGGGTTCGTCAGGGGCAGCGTGCCGCTGAACCGCTCGTCGCTGATGAAGGCCGACGCGGTCCGACGGTGCGGGTTCTCGCACACGCCTTGCGGCATGTCGTTCACCCGCACGTTCCAGCAGGCCGGCTACCTTCCGGCCCGCGCCTTCGGCGAGAACCTAGCTTGGGGACAGGGAGAGCTCGGCTCGCCGTTGCACGCGTTGCAGCTCTGGCTCAACTCGCCGCCCCATCGCGCGAACCTGATGGCACGCCGCTGGCGAGATCTCGGAATCGCGTTCGAGCGCGGCCACATGTTCGGCCGCGACGACGTTGCGCTCTGGGTCATGCAGTTCGGCCAGCGGCATTGAGATAGTTTTCGACTGAGAGGCGCAAACAGCTAGACTGAGCGGGTGCGCCTCGCACTGGCACAGATCAACCCGGTCGTCGGCGATCTCGAGGGCAATCGTGCCCTGATCCTCGAACGGCTTGCCGAGGCGAAGGGACACTCCGCCGACCTCGTCGTCTTCCCCGAATTGGCCGTGACCGGCTATCCGCCGGAGGACCTCCTGCTCCGGCCCGGGTTCATCCGCGCGGCGGAGGAGTCCGTGGAGAAGATCGCGCGGGAGGCTCGAGGCGCGACCGTACTGGTCGGCGCCCCGCACTTCGACCGGGATCTCTACAACGCGTGTTACGTCTGCTCCGGCGGCGAGATCAAGGCGGTGTACCGCAAGCGCTTCCTCCCGAACTACGGCGTGTTCGACGAGGACCGCTACTTCGCACCGGGACGTGACCTGGTTCTGCTCGAGCACGGCAAGACCCTCGTCGGCCCGACCATTTGTGAGGACATGTGGCAGCCGGGCCCACCGGCAACCGATCTCGCGCTCGCCGGCGCAGAACTGCTCGTCAACATCTCGGCATCGCCGTTCTACGTCGGACGCCCCGACGAGCGCGAGGAGATGTTCGTGACGCGCGCGCGGGACAACTCCTGTTTCGTCGCGTTCTGCAACACGGTCGGCGGCCAGGACGAGCTGATCTTCGACGGCCACTCGTGCGTGCTCGACGACGAGGGCAACGTGCTCGCACGCGCACCCGGTTTCGAGGAGGCGTTGCTCGTGGTCGACATCGAGCCGCAGGAGGTGATCGGCCGCCGCCTGAGCGACGTGCGTCGTCGCGCCCTGGCGCGCGAGCGCGAACAGGTTCCGCCCGTCGAGATCATCCATGTCGGATCTCCGGGGCCGTCCGGCAACGGCACCAAGGCGATCGGCGAGGTCGTCCCATTCGTCGACGAGATCGAGCAGATGCGGCGTGCGCTCGAGCTCGGGCTTGGCGACTATGTCGGCAAGAACGGGTTCCGGGAAGTCGTCGTCGGCGTGTCGGGAGGGATCGACTCCGCCGTGACCGCCGCCCTCGCGGCGGAGGCCCTCGGGCCGGAGCACGTGCACTGCGTCTCGATGCCCTCGCGCTACTCCTCGGAGGCCACGCGCACGGACGCCCGGCGGCTCGCCGAGAGTCTCGGCTGTCCGTTCATGGAGATTCCGATCGGCAAGATCGTCGACGCGTTTCGGGACGCGCTCGAGGCAGCGTTTACCGGGACGGAGCCGGACCTGGCTGAAGAGAACATCCAGGCGCGGGCTCGCGGCGTCCTGCTGATGGCACTGTCGAACAAGTTCGGCTGGATGCTCGTCGCGACGGGCAACAAGTCCGAGCTCTCGGTGGGTTACGCGACCCTCTACGGCGACATGGCCGGCGGCTTCGCTCTCCTGAAGGACGTCTACAAGACGGACGTGTTCCACCTCGCGCGCTACCTCGACGAGAGAGCCGGTCGCGAGTTGATTCCGCAGAGCATCATCGACCGTGCGCCGAGCGCAGAGTTGCGCGACGACCAACTCGACGAAGATTCCCTGCCGCCGTACCCGAAGCTCGACGAGGTGCTCGAGCGGTACGTCGAGCACGACCGCACCCTCGAGGAGCTGTCGGGCGACGGCTTCGATCGCGACGTGGTCGAACGGGCGGTCGCGATGGTCGACCGCGCAGAATACAAGCGGCGTCAGGCGCCGCCCGGAGTCAAGCTGCGGCCGAAGGCCTTCGGCCGCGATCGCCGAACGCCCATCACCAACCGCTGGCGCGGCTGAGCTCCTCGAACCAGCGCAGGCGCTCGTCCCATGGAACGGCGGCGTTCGCGGGCGACGTCGACGGGAGGACGAACAACTGCGTCTCGCCGAGACGGCGCTGCTGCACGCCGAGTTGCGGGCGTTCGTTGAACGCTCCGCGGTACGCCTCCTTGCCGACGAACCCGATCCAACCCGGCTTCAGCGTTTCCGCAATGCTGCCGAGTCGATCCGCAGCGCCGTCGAAGTCCGCTCGGCGGAGATCTCCGGAACCGGGCGTCGTGCGTGCAGCGGCGTTCGTGACACCGATCCCGTAGGTCAAGAGCTCGAACTGCTCGGCGGGCTCGAGCAGGCGCGGCGTGAATCGAGCCGCATGCAACAGGCGCCAGAAGTCGTTGCGCGGATTCGCGAAGTGCGCGTGCGCCGCCGCCGACACGCGACCCGGGTTGATCCCGCAGAAGAGCACCCGCAGGCCGGGAGCCAGGACGTCGGGAATGGCAGATTCAGGCGGCTTCGGGCTCGACGAGCTCGTGCGGGTCACGGGCGTCGAGGAACTCCTCGAAACGCACGCGGAGCGCCTCTCCTTCGACCCCGAGCTCCCGGCGGGCGCGTCGCGGCTCGAGCCTCACGATTCGAACCGTGTCGTCCCAGCCGCCGTAACACCTGGCGTAGCACTCAGCCTCGCTGAGCGGCCGCAGACGTCGCATGGCCAGACACTACGCCGCACTCCGGACGGTTCCTGCCACGCTGGCAGGATAGGAGCATGGCCGTCGGAGCGAAGGAGTTCCGGTACACGATCGAGCTCGACCGCACGGGCCAGGTGACCGCGGGCGGCGCCTCCCCGCTCGACCTCGACGCAGCCTGGACTCCGGAACATCTGGTCCTCGCCGGCCTGGCTCGCTGCACGTTGCAGAGCCTGCGCTTCCACGCCGAGCCGAAGGGGATCGACTTCGTCGCGAACGCATCCGCAGCCGCAAAGGTGACCCGTCGCGCCTCCGACAGGCGTTACGCGTTCGTCGAGATCGACGTGGAGCTCGAGCTGGAACTGGAACCGGTGCCGCCGGGCGAGGAGCTCGCCGCGCTGCTGGCGAAGGCGGAGCGGGACTGCTTCGTCGGAGCGTCGCTCCAGCCGTCACCGCGGTATCACTGGAGCGTGAACGGCGCCGCTCTCTAGCTTGTGGCTCAGAGCCACAAGCCCACTTATCGCCCCGCCTCCCGGATGCGCTCCGCGATGTCGTAGGCGTTGACGACCCGGCTCCGCATGAAGTCGTAGTGGGCGTCGTAGAGGATCTGGCGGATCTCGTCGCGCCGTGCACGCTCCGCGTCCTCTTCCTCTCGATGGGCCACGATGTACCGGCGCAGATGCACGTAGCTCGGCTTCGGCAAGCCGAGTTCCGCGGCTGCGACGCCGACGCGCCGCGAGATCTCGGCCATGGGCTCCGCTCGATCGTCAAGCGCCCGAACGGCCTCGAGAATGCGACCGTCATAGCGCGGAGCGATCTCGACCATGCGAGGAGCATCGCCTCGAGCTCGTCGCAACTCTGTGGCGATTCTGTTCCGAAAGACGATTAGTGGCTCAGAGCCACAAACTCCGGGTTCGTCAGGACCGCTCGAGCGGGGACATCGTCAGACCGTGGCCTTGCAGCTGCTGCCAGTAGTGCTCCGCGACTTCCTTGTGGCCTGACCAGACGATCGCGCGGCCGCTCGAGTGGATCCGGTCGGCGATGCGCAGCCCCTGGTCGTACGAGACGTCGGGGATCGTCGACGACAGGGCCGAGGCGACGCCCTGGAAGGTGTTGTGGTTGTCATTGAGCACGATGACGTTCCACGGCGCGCCGAGACCCGTCCCCGTGCCGTGATCGATCCGTTCTTTGGTCGCCGGGGACACGCACCAATCGTAGTAACGTCTTCGCCGGTGTCCACCGTCACCTACGACGTCGAGGCCGTTCGCAGCCGCTATTCGGCGCTCCGCCAGCCATTGGCCTTTTTCGACGGGCCCGGTGGCACACAGGTGCCCGACGAGGTCATCGATGCTGTCTCCCGCTACTACCGGGAGTCGAATGCGAACGTCAGCGGTCCGTACGAGACGAGCCGCAGGACGGAGGCGCTCGTCGAGCAGGCACGAATCAAGGCCGGCGACTTCCTGAGCTGCACGCCGGACGAGGCGATCTTCGGCGCCAACATGTCGACGCTTGCGTTCGCGCTGACACGCACGGCCGGACGGGAATGGCGCGAGGGTGACGAGATCCTCGTCACCAGGCTCGACCACGACGCGAACGTGTCTCCATGGCTCGAGCTCGCGCACGACAAGGGGCTCGACGTTCGCTTCGTCGACATCAACGACGACACGACTCTCGATCTCGGCGATCTCGAGCGGCAACTCTCGGACCGCACGCGCGTGGTCGCGTTCCCGGTCGCATCGAACGCCGTCGGCACGGTGACGGACGTGCGGCGCATAGTCGAGCTGGCCCACGACGCCGGCGCGCTCGCGTGGGCCGACGCCGTCCACTACGGCCCGCACGGGCCCATCGACGTCGTCGATTGGGGCGTCGACGTGCTCATCTGCTCGCCGTACAAGTTCTTCGGCCCGCACCTGGGCCTCGCGTTCGGCCGCGCGGAGCTGCTCGAACGCTGGCGCCCGTACAAGGTGCGGCCTGCGTCCGACACGCCCCTGGGCCATCGGTTCGAGACCGGCACGCTGGCGCATGAGCTGCTCGCAGGCTTCGTCGCCGCCGTCGAGTACATCGAGTCGATCGGCTGGGACGCGATCACGGCCCACGAGCGCACCCTCGGCGAGCGCTTCCTCGCCGGCCTGCCGGACAATGTCACGCTCTACGGACTACCGACGATGGAAGGACGAGTGGCGACCTTCGCGTTCAACGTCGAGGGCGTCCCCACGCGCGAAGCGGCGACGCGCCTGGGCGATGCGGGCTACGCGGTGTGGCAGGGCAACTATTACGCGGTCGAGGTGATGAAGCGGCTCGGCCTCGAGGACAGCGGTGGCGCAGTCCGCGCCGGCATCGTCCACTACAACACCGCCGACGAGGTCGACGGCCTGCTCGCTGAGATCGCTCGGCTCTAGCGGGCGCCGGCCCAGCGTGTCGCCGCGCTGGCGCGGGCGAAGCTGCGCTCGACGTTGTCGTCCACCGTCAAGACGACGGGCCCGTGGACGATCAGATGCTTGTCGGCCCGCTCCTTGAGCAGGTCGGTGTAGAAGCCGTGCACCAGCCATTCCCGCCCGGGCGCCACCGCAGTGCGCATGCGCAGCCGGACGAGCCCCGGCGCCAGCTCGTCGATCTGGTGAATGGCCGGGCGTCGGATGAACGTCGTCGGCCCTTCCGGCAGGATCGCGGCGACGTGCTCGACGAGCACCTCGGCGGCCTCCCTGCTGCTGGCGACGAGCTCGATGTCAAACTCTTTGACCCCACCAGGCAGGACGCGAACGGCAGCGATCTGCGAGTTGTGGATGTTGATGATCTCACCGTCGAGCGAACGAAGCTTCGTCCGCCTCAGGGAAAGATCCTCGACGATCCCTTGCACCTCCAGCATCGGGATCGCGATCGTGTCGCCGACGGAGTACCACCGCTCGACGAACATGTTGAAGCCGGCGATGATGTCCATGAGCATCCGCTGCGCGGAGAAGCCGACGAGGATGAGGATGAAGGATGCGCCGGCCACTGCGGTCAGGCGGCCGAACCCGCCGGTCAGCTGGGCAGCCGTCAGAACGAGAGCCGTCGCGAAGGCGATGTAGGCGATGCCGGTCCTGATCACCGCGACGCTGGTCTCGCGCCGCTTGAGCTCGACGATCTTGGCGCTCAGGTCTCCGCTGGGGGCCCGGTGCCTGCGATCGGACCAGGCCATGACCTTCCTGGCGACGATGGCGCTCAGGCGGGACACGGCCCAGGCGGCCGCGAAAAGGAGGATGATGGTGAGGGCGTTGAGCATCTGTTACAAAGTTTCCTTCCAATGAAGGTATCGACAGGGATCTCGCTGTCACAAGCCCCGATCCGAATCTTTACCGCGCCTTAACCCATTGACTCCCGTCGAGCTTCTCCAGCAGCTGATCCGGTTCGACACGACGAACCCGCCGGGGAACGAGGCGGAGTGCATCGGGTTCGTCCGGAACCTGCTCGAAGCGGCGGGCTGCGAGACGGAGACCTACGCCAAGGATCGGGCGCGGCCCAACCTCGTCGCGCGACTGCCGGGGGCCGGAGACAGTTCGCCGTTGCTCCTTCAAGGCCACGTCGACGTCGTGACGACCGCAGGCCAGAGTTGGGAGAGGGCGCCCTTCGGCGGAGACCTCGTGGCCGACGAGGTCTGGGGTCGAGGCGCCATCGACATGAAGGGCGCGGTCGCGATGTTCGTGTCCGCGTTCGTCCGCGCAGCGCGGGGAGAGCTCGAGCTGCCGGGCGACGTGCTCCTCGTGATCCTGAGCGACGAGGAGAACGGCGGCGACTTCGGGGCCAAGTTCCTCGTGGAGGAACATCCCGAGCTGTTCACGGGCGTCCGCCACGCGCTCGGCGAGGCAGGCGGAATCTCTCAGGTCATCGCCGGGAAGCGCTTCTATCCGATTCAGCTCGGAGAGAAGCAGATCTGCTGGCTGAAGGCGACCGTCCGGGGACCGGGCGGCCACGGCGCCATGATCCACCGCGACGGGACGATGGCCCGGCTGGCGAGGATGCTGGACGACCTGAATCGCAAGCGGATGCCGATTCACGTCACGCCGATCGTGCGCGAAATGATCGAGACGATCGCCGCGCATCTGCCGAGGCCGAAGCGTGACCTGATGCTCGCGCTCCTCAAACCGGCGGTCGCCGACCGCGCGCTGCCGAAGCTCGGGCCGAAGCTGCGCTGGCTCGAGACCCTGCTGCGCAACACGGTCAACGCGACGATCGTTCGCGGCGGCGACAAGGTGAACGTGATCCCGGCGCAGATCGACCTCGAGCTCGACGGACGCCTCCTGCCGGGCTTCACACCCGACGACCTGATCGGCGAGCTGCACGGAATCGTCGGGGACGACATCGAGGTCGAGCTGGTGCGGCACGATCCCGGCCTCGCCGAGCCCGACCTCGCTCTCTTCGACATGCTCGCCGGAGTGTTGCGCGAGCTCGATCCCGAGGGCATCCCGATGCCGCTGCTTCAGGGTGGCGTGACGGACGGCCGGTTCTTCGCGCAGCTCGGGATCCAGACCTACGGCTTTATGCCGATGCGCCTGCCGGCCGATTTTCCGGTTCTCAAGATCGTCCACGCCGCAGACGAGCGCATTCCGGTGTCGGCGCTGGAGTTCGGCACCGAGGCCGTGACGCGAGCGCTGCAGCGATTCTGATGGCCGACAAGGACTACTCGGCGACACCACTCGCCACCAAGCTCGGGGCGAAGCCGGGCGTGGATGTGCTCCTCTTCTTCACGACGAGCCGGGCGGAGCTGCAGCGCCGGTTCGCGGCACTGAAGGAGACGCTGGCTCCGGCGGACGGCCTCTGGATTGCGTGGCCCAAGAAGACCTCGAACATCGAGACCGACCTCGATTTCCCAACGGTGCAGGAGATCGGGCTCGCCGCCGGACTGGTCGACAACAAAAGTGCTGCGATCGACGGGAAGTGGCAGGCGGTCCGCTTCGTCTACCGCAAGAAGGATCGCCCTCGATAGCATCGCCAGGGCCGTGAGTAGCTTCAACCTCCAGAGCCTCGACAACGGGCTGCGCATCCTGACCGCGCCGATGGACTCGGCTCAGTCGGTGACCTGCGCGATCATGCTTGCCGCCGGTTCGCGCTACGAGACGCCCGAGACCAACGGCATCGCCCACTTCGCCGAGCACATGTTCTTCAAGGGGACGGAGCGAAGGCCGACCGCACGCGACATCTCCATGGAGATCGACGGCATCGGCGGCGAATTCAACGCCTTCACCGGCAAGGAGTACACCGGGTACTACGTCAAGTGCGCTGCGGAGTCCCGCGACATCGCCCTCGACGTGCTCGTCGACATGCTGCGCCACTCCAAGTTCGATCCGGACGAGATCGACCGCGAGAAGGGCGTGATCATCGAGGAGATGAACATGTACTACGACACGCCGCGCGACTTCATCGGCGGCGTGTACGAGGAGCTGCTCTACGGCGACCAGCCCCTCGGGTGGGACATCATCGGACGTAAGGAGACGATTCGCGGCGCAGAGCGCGAAACGTTCGACGGCTACGTCGACCACTGGTACAAGCCTTCGAGAATGGTGGTCGGAGTCGGTGGGAAGATCGGCGACGGCCTCCACGAGCGTGTCCAGGAGCTGCTCGGAGACCTGGCGGAGTCGGAGACCGGACGGCCCGAGCCGGTCAACGTGGATCTGCACGACCACGCGCACGTCAAGGTGCACACGAAGACTTCCGACCAGGCGCACATCTGCCTCGGTGTGCACAGCTACCCGCTCGAGCATCCCGACCGCTACGCGCTGCAGGTGCTCTCGACGGTCCTCGGCGGCGGGATGTCGTCACGCCTCTTCACCGAGGTGCGCGAGCGCCGCGGGCTTGCCTACTACGTCTATGGGCTGAACCACAGCTACACGGATGCCGGCTCGCTGTATGCGCAGGCCGGGGTCGACATCAACCGCATCGACGACGCCGTCAGCACCATCGCGGCCGAGCTGCGCACGATCGCCAAGGAGGCCGTGCCCCCCGCCGAGCTCGAGAAGGCGAAGAGCTTCGCGAAGGGGCGGTTCGTCCTTCAGCTCGAGACGTCGCAGGGTCTGATCATGTTCGGCCTGCGTCGCGAGGTGCTGGAGAGCAGAACACCGGATCCGGAGGAGATCCTCGCCGAGCTCGACAAGGTGACCGCCGAGGACGTCGCCCGCGTCGCCGCCGACCTGATAGAGACGCAGGGACTGAATCTCGCCGTGATCGGCCCATTCGACGACCCGGACCGGTTCGAGAAGCTGCTCGCCTGAGCGTGCGCTATCTCGTGGGCGCATGCTGTCTTGCGCTCGTAGCGGCCGGATGCGGCAGCGGCGGGAAGTCGTCGGCGACGACCAAGCCGACGACCACGAACGTGACCACGACGACCGCGGTCACCGTCAGTGGAAGGTATCGCTACTCGCCGAGGATCATCCGCAGCTTCATGCGAAGTTGCACGCGGGGGAACGCAGCGAAGGAAAAGTACTGCGCCTGCGTGCTCGACAAGCTCTCGAACAGCGTCTCCACTCGCGACTTCGCCCGCATCGCGCGCACTGGTAAAGCAGTCCCCCGAGTCGCGAGGGCGATCGGTCGGGCGACCGCCTCCTGCAAGGGAACCGCCTAGCTCAATCCTCGCCGGCGTCGGTCGCCGCGCGCTCCTTGATCTCCTCGACGACGGTGGGATCGGCCAGCGTCGTCGTATCGCCGAGCGTGCGCTTCTCCGCGACGTCCCGCAGCAGGCGCCGCATGATCTTGCCACTGCGCGTCTTCGGAAGCTCCGGCGTGAACACGATGTTCGCGGGCTTCGCGATGGGGCCGATCTTCTTCGCAACGTGGTTCCGCAGCTCCTCCAGCATCTCGACGCTGCCCTCCTCGCCGCCCTTGAGCGTCACGTAGGCGACGATCGCCTGGCCGGTCCGCTCGTCCTTCCGGCCGCAGACCGCCGCCTCCGCCACCCTCTTGTGGTCGACCAGCGCGCTCTCCACTTCGATTGTCGAGATGCGATGGCCCGAGACGTTCATGACGTCGTCCACGCGGCCCAAGAGCCAGAAATCCCCGTCCTCGTCGATCCTGGCGCCGTCGCCTGCAAAGTAGACGTCCTCGTACTTCGACCAGTACGTGTCGCGGAACCGCTGCTCGTCCTTGTAGATCCCGCGCAACATCGCGGGCCAGGGCCGCTTCAGCACGAGATAGCCGCCGCCGCCGGGCCCTACCTCGTCGCCGCTCTCGCCGAACACAGCCGCCTCGACGCCGGGAAACGGCTTCGTCGCAGACCCCGGCTTGGTCGTCGTCACCCCCGGCAGCGGTGTGATCAGGATCATCCCGGTCTCGGTCTGCCACCAGGTGTCCACCGATGTGCTCGCGATACCAGATCCACGCCTCCGGATTGATCGGCTCGCCGACGCTGCCTAGGAGCCGCAACGACGAGAGATCGTGCTTCTGGGCGTGCTCCGGGCCCCACTTCATGTGCGAGCGGATCGCAGTCGGCGCCGTGTAGAGGATGTCGACCTTGTAGCGCTCGATGATCTCCCACCAGCGCTCCGGATTCGGATAGTTCGGAACGCCCTCGTACATCACACCCGTCGTTCCGTTCGCGAGGGGGCCGTAGACGATGTAGCTGTGTCCGGTCACCCAGCCGACGTCGGCCGCACACCAGTAGACGGAGGCGGGCTTGACGTCGAAGATGTAGTGGTGCGTCGCCGCGACGCCGACGAGATAGCCGGCCGTCGTGTGCACGATCCCCTTGGGCTTCGCGGTCGTCCCCGACGTGTAGAGGAGATAGAGCAGATCTTCTGCGTCCATCGGCTCTGGAGGCGCAGAGCTCGGATCGTCGTCTTGCCCGTCGACGAGCTCGTGCCACCACGCGTCGCGTGACCGATCGAACGGGACGTCGTCGCCCGTCCGCCTCAAGACAACGACCTCCTTCACCGTCGCCGCCTGCGCAACGGCTTCGTCGGCATTCCGCTTCAGCGGCACCTTCTTGCCCGCTCGCCACCCCTCGTCCTGCGTGATCAGCACCTCGCACTCCATGTCGTTCATGCGATCCGACAGGGACTCGCTGGAGAAGCCCCCGAACACGACGGTGTGCGGCGCTCCGAGTCGAGCGCAGGCGAGCATCGCAATCGGCAATTCGGGAACCATGCCCATGTAGATGCCGACCGGCGTACCCTTTTCGACGCCGAGGCTCTTCAGCCCGTTCGCGAAGCGCACGACTTCGCCCTGCAGGTCGGCAAAGGTGATCGTGCGCCGCTCGTCCTTCGGCTCGCCCTCCCAGAAGTACGCGACCTTGTCGCCGTTGCCGGCCTCGACGTGCCGATCGACGCAGTTGAAGCAGACGTTGAGCTTCCCGCCGAGATACCACTTCGCGTACGGTGGCTCCCATTCGTAGAGCTTGGAGAAAGGCTCGAACCAGGTGACGCGATTGCGGCCCTCTGTCTCCCAGAGCTCCTCCCAGTCGCGCTCGTAGATCTCGGGCTGGGCGTTGGCCTGTCGCGCGAACTCCGGATCCGGCGCGTAACGACGCTCCTCCAGGAGCATCGTGTCGATGGTGTTGGTCAGTGGTCGGGTCGGTTCCATTGGTGGATGCCCGGGTCGTGAGCACCAAGCGAGACAAGGACGCAGGGAGCGCTCGGGCTGGAAAGCCCGGGCGCGACTGAGGACGCCGGATCGCGCAGCGTGCTCGCGGGCCGGGCGCCGCCGAATGGGATCGATCCGACCACTACGGTTCGAGGTCGTACGGGTAATCAGTCAAGACTTCGTAGCCGTCCTTGGTGACGAGAACGAGATCCTCGAGGCGCAGGCCGCCGACCCCAGATCGGTAGAGCCCCGGCTCGATCGTGACGACGTCGCCGGGGACGAGGTCGTGGCCGATGCGTCCCATCGACGGCAGCTCGTGCACCTCGAGCCCCACGCCGTGACCCAGGCTATGGAAGAACCCGTCGTGAAGCACCTCCCCCGGCTCCTTGTTGAGCTGGGTCTTGTAGCCGGCGTCCTGGAAAATGTCGCAGACCTCCTCGTACAGCTTGCGGGTGTTCACCCCGGGCTTGACTCCCGCAGTGGAGGTGTCGAGCGCCTCCTTGACGAGGCGGTGCCACTCCTTCACCTCGTCGGGCGGTTCGCCGACGACGTACGTGCGCGTCATGTCCGCATAACAGCCGGTCGCCTTGTCCCTCGGGTAGAGATCGAAGACGATCGGCTCGTCCGGACCGATCTGGCCGGAGCCGAGATCGTGGCCGACCGCAGTCTGCGGGCCGTGCGACACGATCATCTCGTTGCCCTCGACCTCGTGGTCGGCGAACACGTCCTCGATGATGCGCTTCAGGCGCTCGCAGGTGAGCGGTTCGCCGTCGACCTCGAGACCGGCGCCGTTCGGCCGCGCACGGCGCAGCAAGTCGCGCGATGCGTCAAGCGCCGCCTCGCATGCCTTTTGCGCATTGCGGATCCCACGCAGCTCGGTCTCGTTCTTGGAGCGGCGGCGGTTGTCGAAAAGGGCACGGTCGACGACGAGCTCGATCCCGTTCGCGCGGAGGTGGTCCGCATGCCCGATCGGAAAGCTCTCGGGGACGCTCGCGTGCTCGATCCCGAGCTCACGGCAGGCCCGGACGGCGAGCTCGAGCATCACCTCCCAGCTCTGCAGGCCCTGCGTGAAGAGCTCGTCGGAGCCGAGGTCCTCGAACGGGACGATCTCCAGCTCCGGAGCATCCTCTCGGACGCGCGGGATCTCGAGTGAATGCAGGACCACGATGTGCCGGTCCCCCTTCTCCGCGTAGAGGAAGGGATCCGGAATCGGCAGCGGGACCTCGTGGCGCAGCTCGGGCGAACGAACGGTGTCGCCGTAGATCAGCACGTCGGGCACGGGTCGAATCCTAACCCGGCACTACCCAGACGGAGACAACAGGCCGCTGCATACACTCCGAAGGGTGGACGACGCGCTTCAGCGTGCCCAAGGGCTGATGTCTCGATGGGACGACGAGCTGCGCAAAGAGCTGCCCCAGGGCGCCGACATCTTCGATGCGCACACGCATCTGGGCACCGACATCGACGGCATGGTCGGGATCTACGAGGACCTCGAGCGCGGGATGAACAAGTACGGGATCTCGCGCTGCTTCATGTTCTGCCTGGACGAGCCCGACCGGCACCCCGGGTTCCAGGCAGGCAACGAAAGGACGCTGGAGTTCGCCCGGCAGTCGAACGGGAGGATGATCCCCTTCGTCCGCCTCGATCTCGCGGAGGACCCGATCGGTGAGGCAACCCGGATGCTCGACCGTGGCGCCAGAGGGATCAAGCTCCACCCCCGGGCACAGAAGTTCCTGCTGAACGACGAGCGCCTCTCCCCGATCTTCGCGCTCGCCGCCGAACGCAAGGTCCCGATCCTGATCCACGGCGGCCGCGGCCTGCCACCGATCGCAGATGACCTGTCCCGCGTCGTCGACCGCTACCCGGAGGCTCAGCTGATCGTCGCGCACGCTGGCATCGCCGATCTCGCAGCGCTCGCGGACCGGCTCGGCGGGAAGGCAGGTGTCTTCTTCGACACCTCCGTCTGGAGCCCGCTCGACCTGCTCGGGCTCTACCGGCTCGTCGGGCCGGAGCAGGTCGTCTATGCGTCGGACTACCCCTATGGGCAACAGCCGGCATCGCTGCTGATCTCACTGCGCACCGCGCGGCTCGCGCAGCTGAACGACGAACAGGTGCGCGGCGTGCTCGCGGGCAACGCCGATCGCATCGCGAACGGCGAGCCACCGCTCGAGCCCTCGGCGCCGAAAGGCACCGACACCTTCTCCCAGCCGATGGCGCTCGCACGCATCCATCAGTACCTCTCGATGGCGACACCGCTGCTCTGGACGAGACAGCAGGATCGAATCGGCGTGCTCGGCCTGGCGCTGAACGCCTGCGACGACCGGGCGAACGGGCACCGCGAGGAGCTCGACCAGATCAGGGAGCTCCTGACCGTCGCGCAGGACATGTGGTTGACACTGCCGGAAGATGGGGACGAAAGGGACCGCATGGCGCACACACGCGCGACCTTCCGGCTCATCCACCTCGCCGACATCGTGGCGGTGACGACGCCTGCCTGAGCTGCGGATCAACGGCGAGACGCACTCCTTCGACGCGCCTGTAGGGCGGTCGCTCGCGCAGGTGCTCCGCGAGGACCTCGGCTTCACGGGGACGAAGGTCGCGTGCGGCGAGGGGCACTGCGGCGCCTGCACCGTGCAACTCGACGGCGTGCCGACGCTTTCCTGCATCACGCTCGTGCACACCGTGGGCGAGCGCGAGGTGACGACGATCGAGGGCCTTCGAGACCATCCGCTGATTCACGCGTTCGTGCGAACGGACGCCGTCCAGTGCGGATTCTGCACGCCGGGACAGGTCGTTTCTGCTGCGGCGCTCGTCGAGGCGAACCCCAGCCCGTCGAAAGACGAGATCAGACATGCGATGTCCGGCAATCTCTGCCGCTGCGGCACGTATCCGAAGATCGAGGAGGCCATCAGAACGTGGCAAGACTGATCCGCACCGAGAAGGAAGTCGAAGGACGCTACGAAGACGTCTGGATCGTGGTCGACGAGGACGCGCTCGACCAGTGGCCGGCTGGGCCGCTCACGACGGTGGGGCAGAGGGTGCCCCGGGTCGACGGATTGACGAGGGCCCGCGGTCAGGCGCCGTTCACGGCCGATCTGCAGCTGCCGGGGATGTTGCACACGGCAGTCCTCCGAAGTCCCTACGCGCGCGCCCGCGTCACCTCGATCGACCTGGGTCCGGCGCGCACCGCGCCGGGCGTTCGTGCGGTGATCGGTCCGGCGGACCTGGACCAGCTCACAGCTGAGCCCGGCTATGTCGGCCACGCCGTGGCAGCCGTCGCTGCCGACACGTTCGGCCAGGCACAGGCGGCCGTCGAGCGCATCGTGGTCGAGTGGGACGTCCTCGAGCCGTTGCTCGACCCGGACGAAGCGGTGCGGCGGGAATCATTCGTCTCGGACGTGGCCAGGTACGAGCGCGGGGACTTCGAGCGCGGGCTCGGAGAGGCAGACGTCGTCGTCGAGGCCGAATACCGGACGCAGGTCGTGCTGCACAACTCGCTCGAGACGCATCAAGCCGTCTGTCACTGGGAGGACGATGGCATCACCATCTACATCTCGACTCAGTACATCTGGGGCATCCGCGCGGCGATGGCCGATCAGCTCGGCCTGCCGGGCGACAAGGTGCGCGTCATCTGCCACGCGATGGGCGGCGGCTTCGGAGCGAAGAACAGTCCAGGCGACTACACGCCGATCGCGGCCGAGCTCGCGAAGAGAACCGGCCGACCGGTCAGGTGCGCGCTCACGCGACGCGAGGAAAACGTCGCTGCGGGCAACCGCAACGCGACCATTCAGCGGCTGATCGCCGCGGCGACGTCGGATGGGACACTTGTTGCGCTCGGCGGCGACTTCGTCAACGCCGTCGGCCACTCGGGTTGGTCCGCGACGACGGAAGGCCCGATGAAGATGCTCTACGCGTGCGACAACGTGCGCACGACGCAGTATCCGGCGAAGCTCAACCTGCCGCCGATGGCTGCCTTTCGAGCTCCCGGCTTCGTCGAGGGCACGTTCGCGCTCGAATGTCTCCTCGACGAGGTCGCGCTGAAGCTCGGCATCGATCCGCTCGAGTTGCGACGCCGCAACTACACCGATTCCGACCGCACCGACGACCGCCCGTTCTCCTCGAAGAACCTCGCCGAGTGTTACCGCCGTGCGGAGCCGCACTGGGCGAAGCGCGACGAGGTCCGCGCGCGCAGCCGGGGCCCCTGGAAGCACGGCATCGGCCTCGCCTCGCAGATCTGGTACGGAGGAGGCGGACCGCCCTCGTACGCGTGGATCCGCGTCGGCTCCGACGGCCGCGCACAGGTCGTCACCGCGATGCAGGACATCGGCACCGGCACCCGCACGGCCATGGCCCAGATCGCCGCCGAGGAGCTCGGAATTCCACTCGACCATGTGCAGCTCTCACTCGGTGACTCGGCGCGCGGACCGTTTGCATCGATCTCAGCCGGCTCGTCGACCGTGCCGTCGATGGGGCCCGCAGTGCGCTCCGCCGCGGCGGATGCCAAGCGCCAGATCATTGAGATCGCGGCACAGCGATTCCACCTCGAAGAGCGGGTCCTCGACCTTCGCAATGGCCAGATCGTCTCGGCCGACGGCAGCTCGTGGCCGCTCACAGAGGTCACCGGCCTCCTCGAGAGCGGACAGATTCTTGGCAAAGGGGCGCGCGGGCCGAACCCGGCCGGGATGCAGGTCCTGACGTTCGGCGTGCAGGTCGCAGAGGTCGCCGTCGACGTCGAGACAGGGGAGGTCCGTGTCGACAAGATCGTCGCCATCCATGACGTGGGCCGCGTCATCAATGCGCTCGGCGCCGAGAGCCAGGTCGAGGGCGGGATCATCCAGGGCATCGGGCACACGCTGTCGGAGGAGCGCCTGGTGGATCCGAAGACCGGCTCGATCCTCACGCAGACGCTGGACGCCTATCGAATGCCGACGATCGCGGACGTTCCGGAGATCGTCACCGATCTCGTCGACATCCCTGACGAACATCTGACGAACCTCGGTTCCAAGGGCCTCGGCGAGCCGCCGATCATTCCCGTTGCCGCCGCGATCGCAAACGCCATCCGCGATGCGACCGGCGCGGAGATCCGCTCGCTGCCGATCACCCGCGAAGAGATGTTGCGCGCCTTGCGCGAGGCCGAGGCTCGTGAGCAGGAGCGGCGTGGAGCTGCTGCGGCCGTCTAGCGCCGAAGAAGCCGTCGGCGCGCTCGGCAACGGCTCGCGCGTCCTCGCGGGTGGCACCGAGCTCGTCCCGCTCATGCGCGACGGCCTCGTGCAGGCCGACACGCTCGTGGAGGTACGCGACGTCGTCCCGCGCGGGATCCACGGCACACGCATCGGAGCGGGGACGACGTTGGCGGAGCTCGAGGTCGACGCGCAGGTTCCACAGGCGCTGCGGGAGGCGTGCGCTCAGGCAGCCTCGCCGCAGCTGCGCTCGATGGGGACGATCGGCGGCAACCTCCTGCAGGCGACGCGCTGCTGGTACTGGCGGCTCGGCTTCGACTGCTGGCTGCACGGCGGCGACCAGTGCTTCGCGAAGGACGGCGCGCAACGCGAGCACGCGATCTTCGGCAACGCGCAGTGCGCGTCTGCGCATCCATCCGACATCGCGGCCGCGCTCGTCGCGCTCGACGCGACGTTGCGGACAACGAAGCGTGAGCTTCCGATCGCGGAGCTCTACCGCTTGCCCACCGACGACGACCGCGAGGTCACGACACTCTCGCCCGACGAGCTGATCCTGGAGATCGACGTCACGCCACCGGACGCGTCGACCTACCTCAAGGCGATGGACCGCCGGAAGTGGGCGTTCCCGATCGTCGGAGTTGCCGCAGCACGTTTCGGTAGCGAGATTCGGATCGCGCTCGCCGGAGTTGCTCCAATTCCCTGGCTGCTCGACTCGACCGGGGCTTTGGAGAACGCCACGCCCCTTCCCGGCACGGCCTACAAGGTCGAGATCGCACGCGCCCTAATCCGGCGGGCACACGAAACACTTTGACAAGCCCCCGGGCAAAGGCCGCCCTGGCGGCACTGATCGGCCTGGCGGTATTCGGGCTGGCTGGCTGCGGCGGAGGAGCCAAGCGAGCCGCCAAGACGTCGTGTCCGACGAGCGGCAAGCAGGTGACGTTCCCGCTGCTCGACAAGTCGAAGGCGTACATGGTCGACGTTCACACGAACTTCGGCGACTTCGACATCCGCCTCGACGTGAAGAACTCGCCCTGCACGACCTCGTCGTTCGCCGCGCTCGTGCGAAAGGGCTTCTTCGACGGCACCCGCTTCCACCGCATCGTTCCCGGGTTCGTCATCCAGGGCGGCGATCCGACCGGGACCGGTCAAGGTGGCCCCGGCTACACCGTTCGGGACGTCCCGCCCGGCAACGCGGCCTACACCAAGGGCGTCGTCGCCATGGCGAAGACCTCCGCGGAGCCGGCGGGCACCTCCGGGAGCCAGTTCTTCGTCGTCACCGGTGCGAATGCCGGTTTGCCGGCCCAGTACGCCCTCCTCGGCGTCGTCACGAAAGGGCTGCCCGTCGTCGACCGGATCGGCAAGCTCGGCAACCCGGTCAACGAGCGGCCGACGCGCAAGGTCGTCGTGCTGAAAATGATCGTCACGCCGTAACCTGACACGATGATCGCGGCGGTCGTGCTCGCAGCAGGGGCTTCGACGCGCTTCGGCTCACCGAAGCAGGCCCTGCTCCTCGAACCGGTCCTCGAACGCCTGCGATCGAGCGCCGCGATCGGCGACATCGTCGTAGTGCTGGGAGCACACGATGTCGAAACGACCGCGCGGTTGGTGCGCTGCCCGGATTGGCACCGGGGCCCAGGGGCGTCGCTTCGCTGTGGGCTCGCGGCGCTCGGCGAGGAGGCCGACGCCGCCGTTGTCGTGCTCGCAGACGGGCCGACGCTCGACCCGCGTGCGATCGACCGCGTCGTGGCGAGCTGGCGCGAGAGCGACGGACAGCGCGTGGCCGCGACGTATGGCGGCATCCGCCTCCATCCGGTGCTGCTCGCACGCAGCGTCTGGAGCGACGTCCCCGACGAGGGGCTCCGCGGGCTCGCCGCGGAGCTCGTGCCCTGCGACGACCTCGACCCTCCAGGAGACGTCGATTTTGCCGATGACCTGAATTGAAGGAAGGATGGCTGCCCCGGAGACCAGAATATGGTCGAGCATGGAGCTCGTCCATCCCCTCGAGCCGACCGGCGAGGAGTCACCGCTCGCCCGAGCCCGTCTGCACCGGCAGCTGACCGTCGAAGAGACCGCCCGGCGCGCCGGCATCACGGCCGAAGAAGTTCGTTGGCTCGAAGAGGGTCGTGTGTACCGCTTCCCGAGGCCGGACGATGCGTTGATCGCGACCGCGCTCTACGCCACTGCGCTCGGTCTCGACAACCGCGAGGCGCGCGAGCTCGCAGGCCTCCCGGTTCCGCCCCAGCCGATCGAGCGGAACCCGCTGCCGCGGCTGCTGGTTGCCGGCGGGGTCCTGATCGCCATCGCAGTGTTCGCGACACTTCTCCTGATTCCACGTTCGAGCGGCAAGCCGGCACAGGGCGGCCCCGGCGCGATCCTGCCGCCGCCCTGGCGCGTTCCGGTCAATGTCTTGAACGGCAGCGGCGACATCAATTACACACGACAGGTGGCGAGCAGAATCGGCGCGTTCGGCTACACGATCAAGAAGGTCGGCCGCGCCGACAACTTCACGTATCCACAGACGGCCGTGTACTTCCCGCCGAAGTGCGAAGGCGTCGCCTTCAGGCTCGCGAAGCAGCTCGGGGTGCCGACGGAATCACTCCCCGGCGGAACCGGCCCCTGCCAGCTCTACGTCATCGTCGGCCCGGCCCGCGGACCCGGCGAATAACGTCGCGAGATCCGGTTCGCGCTGCGCGCGAACCATGATGATCTCGCGCCGAAATAATCTCCGAGAGCGTGAGCGGCTCGGTCTAGTCCATCGACCGCAGCGTCCACCACGCATCGCTGCGGAAGTCGAGCGGAACATCCGGCTCCTCAGGATCGAGGTTCATAGCCTCAAGGTGTTCAAAAAACTGATCCCGAAAGGCGCCGGAGGCTACTGCAAGGGTGTCCGTAGCCCAGCGAGCTTGGTCTTGAGCTCGACGGACATCGGCTCCTGTTGCACGGCCTGGCGCACGAACTGGCGTAGCTTCTCCTCGAAGCGATAGCGCTTGCGGCAGTACGTGCACCCGTTCAGATGGGTCTCGGCCTCCGCGCGCTCCGCGTCGGTGATCACGCGGTCCATGTACGGCTGCATCATCTCCTCGCAGTGCGCACAGGGATCGTAAGCCGTCATGCCTCCTCGCCTCCCACCGCAGACTCGGCCATCGCCTGCTTGAGGATACGACGTCCACGGTGCAGGCGCGACATCACGGTGCCGATCGGAATGTCGAGGATCTGCGCCGCGTCCGCGTAGGTGAAGTCGCCGATGTCCACGAGCACCACGACGTCACGAAAATCGTGTGGCACCTCGGAAAGCGCGCCGACGACGTCGTTCTGCGACAGCCGCTCGACGACACGTTCTTCGTCGCCCGCGCCTTCACCCGCTGCCTCGAGCTTGTTGTAGAGGAAGTAGTCGCCCTCTTCGAGCGGTTGCGTGTCCGGCGTGCGTTGCTGCTTGCGGCCGCGGTCGATGTTCAGGTTCGTCAGGATTCGCAGCAGCCAGGCGCGAAGGTTCGTGCCGGGTGTGAACGATCGCCAGCTGCGAAACGCGCGCGCATACGTCTCCTGCATCAGATCTTCGGCCTCCTCGCGGGAGCCGACGAGGTGACGAGCCACCCGATAGACCTGATCCGACAGTGCAAGCGCATCCTCCTCGAAGCGCACGCGGTCGCGCGCGTCTGTGGCCAACCGCCTTGCGTCGGGCTCCCGTGTCGTCTCGCTCATGCCGGGCCACCCTACCAAGGCGCTCAGCGCATAAACGCACGGTTGTCCACATGCATTCCGGGACCGTGGAGCTGAGGTCTGGTGTGGAATTCGGCCGTCGTCGGAGGGCGCTCCAGACCAAGCCGGACAGTGCGGTCGTTCGCGGTGCGTAGCGGCGCTACGTGCCGCGGGCGAACGTGCTGATCCGGCGCCGTGTCTGGAGCGTCATCCGGCCCGGCGGAATTTCGCACCAGGCCTCTGATTCACGGCACTTCTTGGAAGCCGCCGCGCGCCATCGCGCCGAGCAGCTCGTCGCGCTTCGTCCGCGCGTCATCCCAGGCAAGCGTGACCTGACCCATGAGGTTGGCATTTGCCTCCTCGAGGCCTTCGTGCCCCTCCAGCACCTTGGCGAGCCGCATGACACAGCGCTCGCAGCGGATCCCGCTCACCTGGATCGTCTCGGTCACGACGGCCATGGTCCTAAGCTACCGACCGCTCGACCAGATCTGCGCAGACAGCAGGCAGGCCTTTGTCCCGGCCGACCTCGAGCTGCCGGTCGGCCTCGCAGGTCTCCGGATCAAGGCCATTCAGGGGAACAGGCAGTTCGCGCGCCAGTGCCGGGACGGTGAGCGCTTCGTCGCGGTCGGGATGCACGAGCTTCCCGTGCGGTCCGAAGCGCGACGCAGCCCAGCGGTTCTGCTCGTAGATACCGCGCTCCGCCGGGTCGAACGGCCGCGCCGGCGATTCGATCGCCCACGCACAGAGCGCGTGCACGAGCCGGACCAGAGCGCCTGTGCATTCGACCGAGGTCGCCTGATCGGGCGCGCGAATCTCGAGTGTTCCGAAGCGCGGATGGGGACGCACGTCCCACCAGAAGCTCGTGTAGTCGTTCGCCAACCCGGTCGCTGCCATCCGTTCGACGAAACGCTCCCACTCCGCGTAATCTCGGAACGCAGGCGGGGCACCGTGGCGCGGCAAGAAGCCAAGTACTTCGGCGCGGATCGAGAGCATGCCTGTCTCGCGGCCCTCGAAGTACGGTGAGTTGGCGGAGAGAGCGAGCACGACCGGAAGCCACGGCAGGATCGTCTCCATGACACGGAAGCACGTCTCGGCGTCGGGCATGCCGACGTGGATGTGCAAGCCGCTTACGCCCTGCCGACGCGCCGAAGGGCCGGCGTATTCGACGAAGTCTCGATAGCGGTCGACCGGAGCGATTTCCTGCTCGGACGGCATGCTCGTCGGGTACGAGCCTGCCGCTGCGACGAGGTGACCGTTGCGCTCGCCGATGTCCCGCGCTGCGCGGCGCAACTCGACCAGACGCTCGTGCGCCTGCTCCGGGGTGTCGCTGACATCTGTGGTCAGCTCGACGACGGATGCATGCAGTTCGCTCTTCAGCGTGCCTGGAAGACTGCGCGCCGCCGCACCGGCGACAAGCGTCTCAACTGCGGGCGCGAGCTGCAGCGTCTCGGCATCGATGATCCAGAGCTCCTCCTCGACGCCGACGGTCAAGGACCGGCCGAACTGCTGCTCGATCACCTCGCCCTGACGCCGTGGACCGGGCCGCCCGCCGCCTCCCAGGCGTAGTACGACGCGCTCGGCCCGTAGGAAGGCTCATAGGCCTGGATGCGCGGATTGCGTCCGACTTCCTTGGCTCGTTGCGCGTGATGGAGGAGGTTCGGGTCGTCGCGCCGCTCCCACACGAGGATCAAGTGGGCGGCGGTCATGAAGCCGGCGACGAACGTGCAGCCTTGCGCCGGACAGGGAAAGGGATTCGTGCGCACGCAGAACCAGCCGCTGCGGTCGCCGGCGTCGTCGTCCTTCCAGAGCTCTTCCTCCCAGTCGAGCTCCAGGTCAGCCAGGACGCCGTGCCCCGGCTCGTTCCGGCCCTCCTCCACCGCGAAAAGGCTACCCGTCAGGCGCGGGACTTCGGCTTCGGGCACTCTAGGACCTGGGTCCGGGCAGCTTGGCCCGCAGCCGCAGTCGGGCCGAGTGCCGGGCGCGCCTTGTTGCGCGCCCACCCGGGCCCTTAGCGCCCCTTCCAGTCGCGAAAGGCATGTCGCAGCGCTTCCTCGGCCTCCCGCGAGACGTTGTCCACACGCAGGGTGCCGGTGAGCTCGATCGTGCGCCTCATCTGCTCGACGTACATCGTGCAGCCGTCGCAAGCCGAGAGGTGCGCGTCGAAGCGCTTGCGTTCGCCGGAGGACAGATCGCCCTCCAGGTACGCCGTCACGAGCTCGACGAGCTCGAGGCAGTTCAGATGGGCCAGACCGATGCTCATTGTTCCTCCGACAAGTACTGCTCGAGCGCACGCCTCACCTTGCCGCGGCCACGGTGAAGTAATACGCGTTGATTGGTCTCCGAAAGCTCGAGAGCGTTACGGACCTCGTCGGCGGTCCACCCCTCGACATCGCGCAAGGTGACGACAAGCTGCTGGTTCGGCGGGAGCCGTTCGATTGCCCGTTCGATCACTGACCGGGTCTCCTTCGCCATGAGGCGGTCTTCGGGCCACGCGCGCGGCAGGACTGCCCAATGCCCAGTGCCCGTGAAGCGCGACCGCTCCACGACCGGTTCGAAGCCACCTTCCTCAGTGTCGAGAGCCGAGAATGGAACCGACCGCCGCTCTCGCACGCCCCGCGTCTTCGCCGTGTTCGTGAGGATGCGGAAGATCCACGTCTTCAATGAGGATCGCCCTTCGAACCGGTGGATCCCGTTCAAAACGGCCACCCACGTCTCCTGGACGACGTCCTCTGCCAAGGCCGACGTGGGTACGAACATTCGCGCAACGCGCAGCAGCGACGGGTTCAGGTTGTCGACCAACTCCATGAAGGCCTCCTCGTCGCCGGCCCGCAGACGCTCGACGAGCTTCGCATCCTGCGGCGAGGGAGGCTGCTCCATCGATCGACTGTAACGGCGCTCGCGCAGGTTCAGGACGGGGCGGGCTGAGGTCCGAGCTCCAGTGTGCGCAGGCCGCGGAAGTCGATCCAGATCCGCTCTCCGTCCGTGACCACCTTCATCACGACGCTGTCGCAATGCGGACAACGCAGAACGGTTCCGGCCGCGAGGTAGACGTGGATCGCGCCCACCGCTTCGACCGAGCCGCAGTGGTCGCAGGTCCCGACAGCCGTCGTCGCCTCCGCCGCGAACACGTCGCGGAGCAGCCCTGCCGCGGCGTTCCCGTCGAGTCTCAGTGCTTCCATCTCATCCTCCTGTCGGGCCGAAACGCTCGGTCTTGATCCGCGACGGCTCGTGTCCGAGCTCCACGAGCGCCTCCGCAACCGCCTCGACGAACGGGGTCGGCCCGCACACGAACGTCAGTGAAAGATCGGTGGGAGTCACCTCCGAGAGCAGGTCTCGGTCGACCCGTCGGCTGTAACCGGTCCACCCCGGCGGCTGTTCGCGCGTGAGCGCGTACGCGATCTCGAGGCCGTCTCCGTGCTTCCCGTAGCGCTCGAGCTCAGCGCGATAGATGACGTCGTCCCACGATCTCGCCGAGTAGAGCAGGCGCGTCGGGATCGTCTCCTGGTTCGCGGCGCGCTGCCGCACCATCGCCATCAGCGGAACAGCGCCCGAGCCGCCGCCTACGAGCAACACCGCCCCGCCTGGATTCGGATCCCAAACGAAGAAGCCGCCGACTGGACCACGCAACTCGAACAGATCTCCCGCTCGCGCCTCCTCCGTCAGATACGGGGAGACCTCGCCGTCGTCGATCCGCTCTACCGTCAACTCCACGCGGGCGCCGGCGGCCGCCGAGGCGATCGAATAGCTCCGTTGTGCCTGATACCCGTCGTCGGCGGTCAGGCGAACGTCGACATGCTGGCCGGCTCGATGACCGGTCCAGCCGGGGACGTCGAGGGCGAGAGTCTTGACCCGATCGGTCTCGGGCCGAACATCTGCAACCTCGGCGACCTGCCAGTTCAGTCGCCCCAGTACCGCTGTTCCTTCCAGGGATCTCCGTAGATGTGGTAGCCGTTCGACTCCCAGAAGCCCGGCTCGTCGGTCGCGGTGAAACGGAGCCCGCGCACCCACTTGGCGCTCTTCCAGAAGTAGAGATGCGGCACGAGCAGCCGCGCGGGACCGCCGTGCTCCGGCTCGAGCGGCTCACCGTCGTACCCAAAGGCCAGCCACGCCTGTCCAGCGGTGAGATCGACGAGAGGGAGATTGGTCGTGTAGCCCCCGTCGCAGAAAGCGGTCACGTATTCAGCTGACGTCTCGACTCCTTCGAGCAACGCGTCCAACGGGACACCCTCCCAAACCATGTCGAGCTTCGTCCATTTCGTCACGCAGCTGATGTCGACGGTGATCGTCTCGCTCGGCAACGCGCGAAACTCGTCCCAGGTCCAGCGGTGCTGCCCGTCGACCTCGCTCTCGATCGTGAAGTCCCACTCGTCGAGCGGCGTGTGCGGCGTCGGGCCGGCTGAGAGCACAGGAAAGTCGTCGGTGACGTACTGGCCCGGCGGAACGCGGTCGCCGGGCGCATCGTCACGCCTACGACCCTTGAAACCTCGCGAGATGATCGGCATCGCTTCTCCCTCCGTGTCGGATCAGCAGCAGGCTGCCGGAGCGCCGACGAGCTCCGTCATGCTCTTGTAACAGACCCGCAAGTCCCACGACTGTTACGCCAGCGACCAGGGAGCAATGCATCACGGAGGGAGGTCTAATGAACGCCGAGCACTACGACCTGATCGTCCTGGGCTCCGGCTCAGCCGCACGAGACGGCGCCGGACGAGCAGCGCGAGATCACGGCGCCCGCGTCGCGCTGATCGAGCATCGGCTGTGGGGCGGATCCTGCCCCAACGTCGCCTGCCGTCCCACGAAGGCCTACGTCGTCGCAGCCGAGTTGATGCACGACGTGCGGCGTCATGCCGCGGAGCGCGGTATCGATCTGCCCGAGCCAGCGATCCGGCTTGCGCAAACGCGCAGATGGAAGGATGCGCTCCACCGCGATCAGCAGAGCTGGGTCCAGGTTCTCCAGGAGGCCGGTTACGGCGTCATGCCCGGAACCGGCGCGTTTGTCGATCCCCGCACCGTTCAGGTGGGCGAGCGGCAGTTGACCGGGGAGAGGATCCTCATCGCAACGGGCAGCCGGACGGCGGTTCCGCCGATCCCCGGCATCGACGACATCGACTGGATCGACCACGTCAGCGCGCTCGAGCTCGACGACGTACCCGAGTCGCTGCTCGTCGTCGGCGCGGGGCCGGTCGGGCTCGAGTTCGCCCAGATCTTCGCCCGCTTCGGGTCGCAGGTGACGATCGTGAACACCGGGCCGCAGATCGCGGCGCGCGCGGACACCGAGGCGGCGACCGAGCTGCAGGCGGTCCTCGAAGAAGAGGGAATCGACGTCGTGCTGAACAGCGGCGTCGACTCCCTTGCACGGAGCGGAAGCGCAATCGAGGCAGCGCTCGGCGACCACACGGTGCACGTGTCGCACGTTTTGCTCGCTTCGGGCCGCCTGCCGAACGTCGAAGAACTCGAGCCCGAACGCATCGGCCTCGAGATCGGCCGCGGCGGCATCGTCGTCGACGACCGTCAACGCACAAGCGTCGACGGCGTCTGGGCTGCGGGCGACGTCGCCGCGGGCCCGATGCTCACTCCGATCGCGCAGTACCAGGCCCGAATCGCCATCGGAGACATGTTCGGCGACGGTTCTCGGCGTGCCGACTACTCGAACCTTCCGACTGCGATCTTCACGGACCCTGAATTGGGCGGCGTCGGGCTCACCGAAAGGGAGGCCGGGGAGCAGGGCCACGACGTCGGCGTCGTCAAGCATCCGCTGCCGTCCGTCACCCGTGCGCAGTACACAGGCGCGAAGCACGGTCTCTACAAGATCGTCTTCGACCGCGAAACGCGTCGCGTGCTCGGCGTCCACGTCGTTTCACGAGCGGCGAGCGACATCGTCGGCAGCATCACTCCTGCCCTGAAGCTCGGCGTCACCGTGGACGACCTGGCGTCCATGCACCACGTGTATCCGAGCTACAGCGAGGGTCTGAAGGCGGCAGCCGAAAAGGCGTGAATTTCGACGAGCGAAGCGAAGTCCTAACCCAATAACCGAAGAAAGTGCGTAGCACTTTCTTCGGATATGAGCAAGAGGCCGGGGCAGGCGTTCCGGCCTCTTGCTCGTTTGCTCCCGCGCGCCGTGCTGGCCTACGGCTCCGGCGGAAGCAGGCCCCCAGGGGTTCGGGGCCAGTCAGGGCGGCGATGAGTCAGGGCTGCCGCCCGAGTTTGACGTTGAGGTGGATCCGCTTGGTTCCGCGGACGATGCCGAGATCGATGCTGTCGCCCGGCTTCTTGGTGGCGATGAGATTGACGAGGCGCTCGATCGTCGGAATGGGCTGGCCGTCGGCCTGGACGATCACGTCACCGCCGGCGGGCCAGGTTTCGCCCTCGACGGTGACCTGGCTCGTGGCGGCCTTCAGACCGGCCTTTGCCGCGCCGGTGCCGGGTCGCACCGAAGCCACGAGCACACCGCTCGACACCGGCAGGTGGAACAGCCGCCCGATGTTCGCCTGGAGCGTCTTGCCCTCGATGCCCAGGAACGCATGCTCGACCTTGCCGTTCTTGATCAACTCCGCGACGACATCTTTGACCGTGTTGATCGGGATCGCGAAGCCGATTCCGACGTTGCCCTGACTTTGGCCGCCGCCCGTCTCGATCTGCGCGTTGACACCGATCACGTCACCCTCTGCATTCAGCAGCGGGCCGCCTGAGTTGCCGTGGTTGAGCGCTGCGTCCGTCTGGATGACGTGCGAGATCGAGAGTTGGTTGGGCGCGCTGATCGTGCGCTCGACGGCGCTCACGATTCCAGCGGTGACAGAGCGGTCGAGGCCGAATGGGTTGCCGATCGCGATGACCTGGTCGCCCACGCGGACGGCGTCGGAGTTGCCGAGCGGCAAGGACTTGAGCGCACGCGACTTGACGTGGACCTGGAGCACCGCCGTGTCGGTCGAAGGGTCGACGCCGACGACCGTCGCCTTGAAGCGCTCGTTGTCGGAAAAGCTCACCTGAATCGTCTTCGCGCCCTGAACGACGTGGTAGTTCGTGACGATGTGACCGGTCTTGTCGATGACGAAGCCAGAGCCGAGCGCGCGCTGGGTCTGGCTTCCTCCGAACGGATTCCCGAAGAAGTCGGTGGGCTGCTGGACGCGTGACGTCGTGTCGATGTGCACCACCGCCGGCGCGGACGCGCGGTAGATCTCGTTGATCGACATCCGTTTGCCCTGCGCGAAGGCGACCGGCGCCGACGAGCTGGGAATGGCTTCCTGACGGATGATGGTCGTGCGATTACCAAGCTCTCCCAGCGCGGCCGCGCCGCCAAGCGCAACGCCGCCACCCAGCAAGGCGACGATGAAGAGCCCAGCGGCGCGGCTCCGGAGACGGAGGAAGTGCTGCACTCTTCGTTTCTAGCGGGGGCAGGCTTAACGCACCGTTGCGGTCGGTTAAGGTGGCATTAAGGGCTGTTAGGAGCTTCCTGAACTTTGCAACGAGCGAGCTTCTATCGGCGTCTTGGGCCACCTTTACACGGCTCTAAAAAGCCGTTTCCTAGAGTAGAAGCTCGAACTCGCCCAGACCACGACTGCAAGGGGGAACTCCATGAGTGCGCTCAAGAGATTCAGGCCGTCGCCTGCGATGGTCGTTGCCTGCCTGGCGCTGTTGCTGGCGCTCGGCGGGACCGGTTACGCAGCGATCAAGCTGCCGAGGAACAGCGTCACGACGGTGCAAGTCAAGGATTTCAGTCTGCTCGCACGCGACTTCAAGCGTGGGCAACTTCCCGCCGGGCCCGTGGGCCCGACCGGGCCGGCCGGTCCCGCCGGGCCGGCAGGTCCCGCAGGCTCGAGCGGTTCCGCATCCGTGAAGTGGGCGCTCGTGCGCCCCGACGGCGGCATCGCCGCGCAATCGGGAGGAATCACGCTCGCAGCGAAGCCCAGCGCAGGCACGTACATCCTGAGCTTCGGCAGTGCAGTCACCGGCAAGCCGATCCTCGCTACCGCCGCCTACGCGGCCGACGCTTCGGATCAGCGAGGCGAGACTTCCGCCGGCCCCTGCTCCAGCGCGACCGAAGGCAGGACGTGTCCCACCTCGGATAACACGAGCACCATCTTCGTGGAGACCCGGAGCGACTCTGGGATTCCTGCGGATCACGCGTTCTACGTCGCAGTCATCGGCTGACGACTGAGCGTTGCGGCCGCGGCTCCAGAGAGCCGCGGCCGCACCTTCCGCCACAATGGCTGCATGCGCGTCTCGGCCAAGGCGGATTACGCGCTGCGCGCGATGATCGAGCTCGCCGTCATCGGCGGTGACGCTCCGGTGAAAGGCGAGCGCATCGCGCAGGCGCAGGAGATCCCGCTGAAGTTTCTCGAGAACATCCTCGGCGACCTGCGGCACGCGGGCCTCGTGCGAAGCCAACGCGGCGTCGACGGCGGCTACTGGCTCGCGCGTCCCGCCGACGAGATCACCGTCGCCGAAGTGGTTCGCGGCGTCGAGGGACCCATCGCCAACGTGCGCGGAATCGGCCCGGAGCAGGTCGAGTACGCGGGCTCGGCAGAGCGGTTACGCGACGTCTGGATCGCGGTCCGCGCAAATCTGCGCGCGGTGTTGGAGCGAGTCACAATCGCCGATCTCGCGCGCGGCGAACTTCCGCTGTCGGTCGAAGAGCTGGCGTCGAATCCCGACGCCTGGCAACCGCACTAATCCGTAAATACCGTCTGCCGCGTCGGGCGGACGTACACGATCTGACCGTCCCGAAGCTCCAGCGACTCCACCTGCTCCCGCGTCAGCTGCGCCGACAGGGTCTCGCCGTCGTCACGGACGAGCTCGACGCGAACCTCGAACCCGAGATGCACGAGTCGTTGCACCATCGCCTCCTGCGTCGAGCCGTTCGGCTCGAGCAAGAGCTCGACATCGTGCGGACGGATGAACGCATCGCCAAGCCGATTGACGGGCCCCACGAACGACATCACGAACTCATTCGCGGGGTGGTCATACAGCTCTCGCGGCGGTGCGGTCTGCTCGATGTGGCCGGCGTGCATCACGACCACGCGATCCGCCACTTCCATCGCTTCTTCCTGATCGTGCGTGACGATCACCGTCGTGGTGTGTGTCTCGTCGTGGAGGCGCCGCAACCAGAGACGCAGCTCTTTGCGCACGCGCGCGTCTAGCGCGCCGAACGGCTCGTCGAGCAGCAGGACCTTCGGGTCGACCGCGAGCGCGCGTGCAAGCCCCATGCGCTGGCGCTGGCCGCCGGAAAGCTGAGCTGGATAGCGCTTCGAGAGCCCTGTGAGCTGAACGAGATCGAGGAGCTCGGACACGCGTTCCTTGATCTCGCCACGCGGACGCCGCCGGATCGTCAACCCGAAGGCGACGTTGTCCCACACGGTCATGTGCTTGAAGGCTGCGTAGTGCTGGAAGACAAAGCCGACGCCGCGCGACTGCGGCGGCCGGCGCGTGACGTCCTCGCCGTCGAGCAAGACCTCGCCTTTGTCCGGGTGCTCGAGCCCGGCGATCACGCGGAGCAAGGTGGACTTGCCACTGCCGCTCGGACCGAGGAGCGCAGTGAGCGAGCCGGTCGGGACGTCGACCGAGACGCCGTCGAGTGCCGTGAAGTTCCCGAAGCGCTTGACGATTCCTCGAGCTTGGATCACTGCGTTCCCTCTTTCGGCTTCAACTGCGTCATCAGCAGCAACGTCGCCACCGCCAAGAGGGCGAGCAGCACTGCGGCCGCATAGGCACCGGTGGTGTCGAACGATACGTAACGGTCCTGGATGTAGAGCGTCAACGACTCCGTCTGACCGGCCAGCCTTCCGGAGACGACGCTCACCGCCCCAAACTCACCGAGAGCGCGGGCCGTGGTGAGCACGACCCCGTACGCAACGGCCCAGCGGATCGCCGGCCAAGTGACACGGCGGAAGGTCTGGAGGGCGGACGCGCCGAGTGTTGCGGCGGCCTGCTCCTGCTCCGTCCCGATCTCGCGCAACACAGGCACGACCTCGCGCACGACGAACGGCAGCGAGACGAAGATCGTCGCCAGGGCCATCCCGGGCAGAGCAAAGACGATCCCGTGCCCGCCGAGCCAGCCACCGCGGCCGTAGAGCAACAGCAGGGCCACTCCTGCGACGACAGGCGAGAGTGCAAGCGGCAGATCGACCACAGCGTTGACGATTCCTGCACCGGGATAGCGGTGGCGTACGATCGCCAGCGCGCACAACACGCCGAAGATCGTGTTCGCCGGGACTGCGATCGCGGTGAGGATGAGCGTGACCTTCAGCGCGTGCAGAGCGTCCGCCGTCGTCACGGCATCCCAGGCCGGCCCGACGCCGTGCTCGAACGTCTTCCAGAACACGAACCCGACGGGAGCGACGAGCAGTACCGCGAGATAACCGAGTGCCGCGAACCGGAGCGCGTACTTACCGATCATGCTTCGTCACCCAGCGACGGAGCCCGCCGATCGCCAGCAGCACACCGAACGAGATCAGGAGGATGACGACCGAGGCCGCAGCCGCGCCACCCGAGTCGTTGCTTTCGAGGCGGCCGAGAATGTAGACGGACACAACCTCGGTCTTGAACGGAAGATTCCCTGAGATGAGCACGACTGCGCCGAATTCGCCGACAGCACGCGCAAACGCGAGTGCGACCCCCGAGAGAATCGCGGGCAGGATGCTCGGCAGGATGATGTGCTTGAAGGTGGTGAAGCGGCCCGCGCCCAGCGAGGCTGCGGCTTCTTCCATCTCGCGATCCAACTCGAAGAGGACCGGCTGCACCGTTCGCACGACGAACGGGAGCGTCACGAACAGGAGCGCGAGCAAGAGCCCCCAGCGCGTGAACGCAGCGTCGATCCCGACCGGCGACCTCGGGCCGTAGAGGGCGAGCAGAGTCAGCCCGGCGACGATCGTCGGCAGAGCGAACGGCAGGTCGACGAGCGCGTTCACGAGGCCCTGGCCGACGAACCGATCCCGGACCAGCGTCCACGCGATTGCCACGCCTGCAACGGCGTTCACCAGCGCGACCACTAAAGAGAGCCCGAGGGTGAGCTTCAGGGCAGCCGTCGCCTGCGGCGTCGAGATCGCACCCCAGCCGTGCGCCTGCCAGCTCAGCGCGGCCAGCGGGAGCAGCACGATCAGGCTCAGGTAGAGCGTACTCAGACCGATCGAGAGGCCCGGCGCAACTGAACGCCGGGCCCCGGGTGCTGCTGGAAGTGCGCCTGCGTCAGCCGCCACTCGACCCCTGGAAGCGCGCCATGATGCCCGTGGTCGGGTCGAAGAACTTCTTCTCGGCCTTCGGCCAACCCCCGACGTACTTGATCGTGAAGAGCTGCGGTCGAACCGGGAAGTTGAAGCCGCGGGCGGCTGAAGCAACCACCGGCCGATAGCCGTTCTGCGCAAAGATCCTCTGCGCGGCCGGCGTCCGCAGGAACTTCACGAACGCCTTCGCCTCGGTCGGGTGCTTCGAGGTCGACGTGACGGCGATCGGGTTCTCGATCAGGATCGTCGCCTTCGGGATCACGAACTGGACCGGCTGGCCCTTCTTCTGCGCGAACACGGCTTCGTTCTCGTAGGCGAGGAAGACGTCACCGCGACCCGCGAGAAACGTCTGCAGGCCCTCGCGTGCACTGGCCGGCTGCGCGACGACGTGCTTCCAGAGCTTCCCGAGATAGTCGACAGCCTGCTTGGGTGTCTTGCCGGAGCGCAGTGCGCCGCCGTATGCGGCCATCACGTTCCAGCGCGCGCCGCCGGACGTAAAGGGGTTCGGCGTCACCACCTGAACGCCGGGCTTGAGCAGGTCGTTCCACGTCTTCAGCTTCTTCGGGTTGCCGTCACGCACGATGAAGACGACGACAGAGCGCGTGACCATCCCGTGGTACTTGTCCTTGTTCCAATTCTTCGCGACGAGGTTCTTCTGGACGAGTGAGGTGATGTCCGGCTCCAGGGAGAACGCGACGATGTCCGCGCCGAGCCCTGAAGCGACTGCCCGGCTCTGGTCGCCCGACGCGCCGTACGACTGGGAGAACGTCACACCGTTCCCCGCAGGGGTCTTCTGGAACGCGGAGATCAACTGGCCATACGCATCTCTTGGCGTCGAATAGGCCACGAGCGTCAGCTTCGTGTCCTTCGAGGCTCCCGCCGCCAAGGTCGGCAAAAGTAGGGCAATCAACAAAGCAAGGCTAATTCGTCGCATCGGGTCTCCTTATTAGTCCACTGAATCGGTGGACTTTAGGGACAAGGCCGGACCACGTCAAATGGGAACCGCAGGCGGTTCCATACAATCGATCGTGTGAGCGCCTCTACTCTCAGTGTCGGCGGCCAGACCTACGAGATCTTCCGGCTCGAGGGGGCCGAGCGGCTTCCCTACACCCTGCGGATCCTGCTCGAGAACGCATTGCGCCACGGCCAGGAGGAAGACGCCCACGCGCTGCGCCGCTGGCAGGCGACCGCCGAGCCGTCGGAAGAGATCTCGTTCCGGCCTGCGCGGGTCCTCCTGCAGGACTTCACCGGCGTGCCGGCGGTCGTAGATCTCGCGGGGATGCGGAACGCGATGGCCGACCTCGGCGGCGACCCGTCACGAATCAATCCGCAACTTCCCGCCGAGCTCGTCATCGACCACTCCGTGCAGGTGGACGAATACGCATCCGCGCGGGCGATGTTCCGCAACGCCGAGCTGGAGTTCGAACGCAACCGCGAGCGTTACGCCTTCCTGCGCTGGGGGCAGACGGCATTCGACAACTTCAAGGTCGTCCCGCCGAACACGGGCATCGTCCACCAGGTCAATCTCGAGTTCCTTGCACGTGTGATCGAGACACGTGACGGCCAGGCGTTCCCCGACACGCTGGTCGGCACGGACTCGCACACGACGATGATCAACGGGCTCGGCGTCCTCGGATGGGGCGTCGGCGGGATCGAGGCCGAGGCGGCGATGCTCGGCGAAGCCGTGTCGATGCTCATTCCGCAGGTCGTCGGCTTCAAGCTCACCGGCGCGATGCCGGAGGGCGCGACCGCCACCGATCTCGTCCTGACGGTCACGCAACTGCTCCGAGCTGCGGGCGTGGTCGGGAAGTTCGTCGAGTATTTCGGACACGGGCTCGTCGGGCTCCCCCTCGCAGACCGGGCGACGATCGGGAACATGTCGCCGGAGTACGGCGCGACCTGCGGCTTCTTCCCGGTCGACGACGAAACCCTCAAGTACCTGCGGCTCACGGGACGCGACGACGAACGGGTGGCGCTCGTCGAGGCGTACTGCAAGGAGAATGCGCTCTGGCACGACCCCGAGTACGAGCCGGAGTACACGCAGATCGTCGAGCTGGACCTTTCCACTGTGGAGCCGTCCTTGGCCGGGCCGCGGCGACCGCAGGACCGGGTGCCTTTGCGCGAGGCCAAGCAATCCTTCGCCGACGCCCTCGAAAGCTTCGGAGTCGACTACGGCAACGAGCACGACGAGGCCGTCTCCGAGTCGTTCCCGGCCAGCGATTCGCCGACGACGGTCAGCCCTGGCCACGGCAAGCTGATCCCACAGGTACAGGTGCCTGTCGCCGGGGTTGCGATGCTGGAGCAGCAGTCACCGATGGCGGTCGCCGTGGGCGGCGAGGAGTTCGAGTTGGAGCACGGCTCCGTCGTGATCGCGGCGATCACCTCCTGCACGAACACGTCGAACCCGCAGGTGATGATCGGTGCCGGCCTCCTGGCGAAGAAGGCGGTCGAGCTGGGCATGCGCCGCCAGCCCTGGGTCAAGTCGAGCCTGGCGCCGGGCTCGAAGGTCGTGACGGAGTACTTCGAGCGGGCGGGCCTGGACACGTACCTCGACGAGCTCGGCTTCCAGACGGTGGGCTACGGATGCACGACGTGCATCGGGAACTCGGGACCACTGCCGGAGGCGATCTCGGCCGCGATCCTCGAAGGCGACCTCGTCGTCTGCTCGGTTCTCTCGGGGAACCGGAACTTCGAGGCGCGCATCCACCCGGAGGTGAAGGCGAACTACCTCGCTTCGCCGCCACTCGTGGTGGCGTACGCACTGGCCGGGCGCATGGACGTCGACCTCGTCAACGAGCCGATCGGTCAGGACCGCGACGGCAACGACGTGTACCTCCGTGACCTCTGGCCGAGCTCGGACGAGATCCAGGAGACGATCTCGCGCGCGGTACGCGGGGAGATGTTCACGCGCACGTATGCCGACGTGTTCACCGGCGACCCGGCCTGGCGCGAGCTGCCGATTCCCGAAGGCGATCTCTTCGCGTGGGACCCGAGGTCGACGTACGTCAGGCAGCCGCCGTACTTCGAGGGGATGTCGCACGAGCCCAAGGAGGTCGAGGATGTCCGCGGCGCGCGGTGCCTCGTCATGGTCGGCGACTCGGTGACGACGGATCACATCTCGCCGGCAGGCGCGATCAAGCCGGACTCTCCTGCAGGGAAGTACCTCGTCGAGCACGGAGTCGAGCGGAAGGACTTCAACTCCTACGGCTCGCGACGTGGGAACCACGAGGTGATGGTGCGCGGGACGTTCGCGAACGTCCGGCTGCGGAACCTGCTCGTCCCGGGATCCGAGGGGACGTGGACGGTGCACGTCCCAAGCGGCGAGGAGATGACGATCTACGACGCTTCGAAGCGGTACCTCGAGGAGGGAACGCCGCTCGTCGTCATCGCCGGCAAGGAGTACGGCTCGGGTTCCTCACGCGACTGGGCGGCGAAAGGGCCGAACCTGCTGGGGGTGCGTGCCGTGATCGCCGAGTCGTACGAGCGGATTCACCGCTCCAATCTGTTGATGATGGGAATCCTGCCGCTGCAGTTCCCGGAGGGCGAGACGCCGGCGACCCTCGGTCTGACGGGCCGCGAGGAGTTCGCCGTGGAGGGCGTGGAGAACGGCGACGCGGACGAGGTCACGGTCGTGGCCGACGAAAAGATGTTCCAGGCCCGCGTGCGTCTCGACACACCTCGCGAGCGCGAGTACTTCCGCCACGGCGGAATCCTCCAGTACGTACTGCGCCGGCTGCTGGCAACCTGAGCGCCCGAAACCCGCATCGCTCCATCCCTGTTGACGAAACGTCACGGTCCTGACGCGAACAACACGGCCAATGCAGACAATTAGTGGGGTCAGACCCGAAAACGAGCCAGCCCCGACCGGATCCGGTCACGGACATGGCCGATTAGTACAGCCTAGGCAGCCCGATCTTTCGACGCGGCCGTCAGGCCGCGGAAGCTCGCAGCGACGCGCGCGACCGCTTCCTCGTAGCGCTTCTTCGGGACCTTCGCGCCGTAGCCGTTCTCTCGATGGGACTCGACGACGCGGTCGATGAACTCTCTCGCCTGCACGTCCGCATCCGGCTGCTTGGCCACGGGCCTCAGTGTAGGTCACTCCAGAGACGGTCGATGATCAGCTCGGCGAACCAGGTGTACCAGTAGTTCTGGGTCAGCTTCCGGCCGGCCAGATACGTCCGCAGACGATCGGAGACCTCGAGAGCCGGCGTCAGCGTCGGAACGACGTCGTCGGGCCTGACGGCGTCGCCCGAGCCGCGCACGAACTTGTTCGTGTACGCGTACGCGTCCTTCGCCATCGCGGCCCAGAGCTTGCGGTCCGCCTCGAAGAGCTCGACGAGCCCGGCGTCGCCCAGGCGCTTCAGCTTGTTGAGACTCAGCGCCACAGGACCGCGCGCGCTGTCATGACCGCCGCGGACGCTGTCGCGGCAAGCTCGATCGCAAACAGAACCGCGGCCACGTCCCGGAGCACGCGGTGCGGCGAGAGCAGCCACGCGAACGAAACGGCGACGGTCACGAGGCCGAGGAGGAACGCGCCCAGGATCCACGCGCCGGCCCGCCGAAATCCCGCCGTCGCAGCCGCGGGCGCATCGCCGGCGAACGACTGGAAGGCCGAGATCGAGACGCCGAGGAAGACCAGCAGGAGACCGGCGAGACCGGCCGCAGCCCCAAAAACGGCCGGAACGACACCCATCGTCTCACCGTAGCCAAGAGGTCGGAAGGCAGTTACAGTCGCCACATGCGACTGGGCAAGGACGGAAAGGTCGAGCTGATCAAGAAGGTCCCGCTGTTCTCGAAGCTCTCCAAGAAAGGGCTCGCAGAGGTCGCACACATCGCGGACGAGCTCGACCTTCCCAAGGGAAAGGTGATGGCCGAAGAAGGCGATCGCGGCCGCGAGTTCTTCGTGCTGCTCGAGGGTGAGGCGGACGTGACGAAAGGCGACAAGAGCATCAACACCATTCACGACGGCGACTTCTTCGGAGAGATCGCGCTCGTCACGAAGATGCCACGCACGGCATCCGTCACCGCCACGAGCGACGTGCGCGTGCTCGTGATCACCGAACGGGACTTCAGCACACTGCTGAAGCACTCGGACGAAGTCAGCCGCGGAGTCGCGGAGGCCCTGGCCGAACGCATCGCTCCGGACTTACCGGTCTAACCGGCGGGAAGCAGGCGGGCCTGGGTGGCCTTGAAGCTGGCGACGACGACCTCGCCGGGCCGAAGCGCAAGCCGTTCCGCTGACGCGGCGGTGATCTCCGCGGTCAGGAACGGGAGTCGCACGCGAACACGATTTCCGACCTGGACGAGGGAGACGATCTCGCCGTCGAGGTGGTTCAGCGCCGAATCGTCCGGAGCTAGGCGGGCGAGCGAGATGTCCCAGGGATAGACGACGAGAGCCGCGCGTCCGCAGGCCGCGTCCGTGGAGTACACGGTGCGGTCTCCGTCGAGGCGAAACCGGGTCAGCCCTTCGCTGCTGCTCTCGGCGAATCCGTCGATGACATTGGCGCCTGCGAACTCGGCGACGAATGGATCCGCCGGGGAGCCCAGAAGCTCCGCCGGTGCGCCGAGCTGTCGCAGTCGACCGTCGACGAGCACTCCGACGCGATCGGCGAGCGCGGCTGCGTCCTCGAAGTCGTGCGTAACGAGAATTGCAGGCAGCCCGAGCTCGCGCAGCAGGTCGTGGAGCTCGGCTCGCACTTTCCCGCGCGTGTGCGGATCGAGCGCGGCCATCGGCTCGTCGAGGAGAAGCACCCGCGGGCTGCGGGCAAGCGCCCGTGCAATCGCTACCCGCTGGCGTTCACCCCCGGACAGCTGCGACGGCTTCGCCCGGGCGAGGTGCTCGATGTGCAGGCGCCACAGGAGACTGTCCGCGCGCCCACCTCCGAAGGAAACGTTCTGCTCGACGGTCAGATGCGGAAAGAGGGCGTACTCCTGAAAGACGAGGCCGACCGAACGCTCCTCGGGACGGCGGTCGACACCCGATTCCGAGTCGAACCAGAGCTCGCCTCCGCAGGCGATCGTGCCTCGCGCCGGTTGTGCGAGTCCTGCGATCGCACGCAGAACCGACGTCTTGCCGGCGCCGGAGGGACCGACGAGCGCGACCGTCTCGCGGCCGACTTCGAGCGCTAGCTCGAGGTCGAAGCTGCGACGCGGGAGCGAAAGATCGAGGCGAAGCGAAGCCATCCGTAGAGCCTGAGGGTGACGAGGAGGAGCGCGCCGACGATGATGAAGAGCGCGCTGATTGCCAACGCGGTGTCGAAGTCCTGGTCGAACTGCGCATAGATCGCTAGGGGCAGCGTCTGCGTGACGCCCTGCAAGCTGCCGGCGAAGATGAGCGTCGCGCCGAATTCGCCGAGCCCCCGCGCCAGTGCAAGCGCGGAGGCAGCGCCCAGTCCGCCCGCGGCGAGCGGGAGCGCAATGCGTGCGAAGACCCGGGCAGGAGACGCCCCGAGCGTTCGTGCCGCATCGACGAGTGTCCCGTCGATCGCCTCGAACGCCGCGATCGCCCCGCGAAAGTAGAACGGGCTCTCCACGAAGATCACCGCCAGGACGACGGCCGTCTGCGTGAACGGAATCTGAATGCCCAGCGCGTCGAGCTGGTTGCCGAGGAGACCGACGCGACCGAACGCAGCGAAAAGCGCGATGCCCGCTACCGCCGGTGGCAATACGAGGGGCAGTTCGATCAGCGTGAGGACGGCGCCGCGGCCGGGGAAGCGGCGACGTGCGAGGAAGTATGCGGCCGGCGTGCCGACGAGCAAGACCGCCGCGTGGGCGATCGCGCTCGTCTTGATGCTGACCACCAGAGCGTCACGCGTGACGTTGTGGCCCAACGCGCCGAGGAGATCGCCGGGCGGCACGCGCAGGAAGATCGCCGCGACCGGCAGGAGCAGGAAGGCAAGCGCAAGCGCAGTCGCGGCCGCCAGCAACGCAACGAAGAGAGTCTTCACTTCTTCCTGGGCAGGCCGAACCCGGCGTTCCCAAGCAGCAGTCGGCCTCGCTTGGAGACGACCTGCTTCACGAACGCCCGGGCGGCGGCCAGGTGTGAGCTCGACTTGACCACGGCGACCTCGTACCGAATCGGCGGCTGCGCCCAGTCGGGCAGCGCGATCGATTTCGTCCGCGAAGCCACCGGTTTCGCGTCCGTGCGATAGACGAGCCCTGCATCTGCTTCGCCCAGGGCGACCTTCGTCACGATGCTCTTGACGTCGGTCTCCTGGCTGACGACGTTCTTCATGACGTCAGCGGTGATCCCCAGCGTGTCGAGGATCTGGCGCGTGTAGGTCCCGATCGGAACGGTGCGATCTCCGATCACCAGCTTGATCCCATCACGCCGGAGGTCGTAGACCGTCTTGATGTTCGCGGGGTTCGACTTCGGGACGAGGATGATCAGCTTGTTGGTCGCGAACACGACCGGCTTCAGGAGGAAGCCGTCGCGATACAGAAGCTCCGCGTACTTCGGGCTCGCGGCCGCATAGACGTCAGCCGGCGCTCCCTGCCGAATCTGGAGTGCGAGCTGGTCGGAGCCGGCGAAGCTGTAGTGCGGGCTCGCGGAGATCCGCGGAAACACCTCCGTCAGCGATGCTGCGGCCAGCACGGTGATCGGCGTTCCTCCGGTGACGGATGCGGGCAGCGCCAGCGCAGCGAGCACCACCGCGAGCAGGCGCTTCATCGTTCGACCATCACCGAGGTCGCCTTGACGACGGCGGCGGCGGACATCCCTCGCGTGAGCCCGAGACTCTCCGCCGACTCGCGCGTGATCACCGCAACGAGCCGACCGCCCTTCGTCACGTCGAGCTCGACCTCGGCGAGCAGGCCTTCGATCTTCACCTCGCGGACGACGCCTTCGAGGCGGTTGCGCGCGCTGAGCGTTCTGCGATCCTCGCCTCGCATCCGCTCGACCTCCCGAGCCGTGACGACGCGACGGTTGGCCGCATCACGCTGGACGCGGATCCGCCCCTGCCGGTCCCAACGCCGGAGCGTGTCGAGGCTGATCCCGAGAGCTCGCGCGGCCTCCCCCGCCGTGTACGTGCGTGCCACGAGGCGACACGCTACTGCATATGCATTACCTAGGCAAGCTTCCCGATACGCTAGCGACGCCGGGGTGCGCTGCGACGCGGCGCTGAGATCACACCCGTCGAACCTGCTCTGGTTAGCACCAGCGAAGGGAGCGAGCGCATGCGGGATACGCCACAGTGGGGAATCGAGCCGGTGCCGGAGCGCCTCCACGTGCTCGGCCTCCTCGACACGACGCTCCTCTGGACGAACCTCGGCGTCTCGCTGCTCGTGCTCGTTCTGCCGGCGTACTTCGATCTGCCGTTACGAGACGCGCTCGCCGCAACGCTCGTCGGTGGCCTGATCGGGAACATCATGCTCGCAGTCGCTGCGCTGATCGGCGCTGACGCACGCGTGCCCACGATGGTTCTGCAGCGCGCGCCGCTCGGGCGGCGCGGCTCGTATCTTCCGACCGCGCTGAACGTGCTCCAGTGCCTGGGCTGGGCGATCTTCGAGCTGATCGTGATCGCGACAGCCGCCGGGCTCCTGTGCGACAAGCTCTTCGGCTTCAAGGGCGTGTGGCTCTGGAAGCTGGTCTTCGGGGCGGTGGCCGGTGTGCTCGCGCTGCTCGGTCCCGTCGGATTCGTGCGGCGCTTCGTGCGCAAGTTCGCCATCTGGGCGGTGCTCGCTTCGCTGATCTATCTCGCCTGGTGGATCGTCCACGGCGGTCACGTTCATCGCATCTGGTCGGAAGGTGGACACAAGGGATCGTTCTGGCTGGCCGTCGACACCGTCGTCGCGGTCACGGTCTCGTGGGCGCCGCTCGTGGCCGATTACACGCGCTTCTCGCGCGATCGGCGCAGCGCGTTCTTCGGCGTCGGCATCGGCTATCTCCTCCCGACGCTCTTCCAATTCGGGTTCGGCTCGATCCTCGTGCTGTCGCGCAACGTGGATCCGAATCGTCCCGAGTTGATCCTGATCGCGATCGCCGGCGGCGGCCTCGCGGCTGCGCTCGCGTTGCTCGCGCTGACAGTCGACGAGACGGACGAGGCGTTTGCCAATGTGTACTCCACCGCCGTCTCGACGCAGAACCTGTTTCCGGGGATCTCACAGCGCGTGCTGATTCTGGGGGCGTCGGTGCTCGCAACCGGCGGCGCGATCGCAATCGACATGCGCAGCTACCAGCGCTTCCTGTTGCTGCTCGGCGCCGTGTTCGTTCCCCTCCTCGGCGTGCTCGTCGCCGACTGGCTGCTAGCCGGGGCGCATTACACGCGGAGTCACTTCTTCGAGGGGCCCGCTTTCCGGCCGGGCAACATCGTCGCTTGGCTAGCGGGCTTCGTCGCGTACGAGTGGCTCTACCAGCCTGCAGATCTCGGCTTCTGGAGCAGGTGGATCGGCCATCTGCCGACGCCGTCGTACCAGATCGGCGCCTCGGTGCCGAGCTTCGCGGTCGCCTTCCTGCTGGCAGCCGTGGCCGTGACGCTAGGCTCGTCGCGTGCCGCCGCTCGCGCTCGTCGGGAACCTCTCCCGGGACGTCGTTGACGGCGGCCCGCCGCGTATCGGCGGCGCGCCGTACTACGCGGCGCGTGCCTGGCGCGCACTCGGCACGCGCGGGACGATCTTCACGCGGAGCGGTCCCGAAGACCGTCGCGCCTACGTCCGCCATCTGACCGCACTCGGCTTGCCGGTCGTCTCGCTCGAGGGGACGGCGACGACCTCGTTCTCCTTCCACTACGAGGGCGACATGCGGATCATGACCGTCGACCAGCCGGGCGACACGTGGACGCCCGAGGATGCACGCGTCGTCCCGGCAGGAGGTTGGATCCACGTTGCTCCCTTGTTGCGATCGGACTTCCCGGCCGACACACTCGCCGCGCTCGCGCGGGGTCGCCACCTCTCCTTCGACGGCCAGGGCCTCGTGCGCGCCGCCGAGACCGGGCCGTTGCGACTCGACGCCGACTTCGATCCGGCGATGCTCGAGCACGTGCAGATCCTCAAGCTGGCGGAGGAGGAAGCGGAGGTGGTCGGCGAGATCGAAGCGCTCGGCGTTCCCGAGGTGCTGGTCACGTTCGGCGAACGTGGGTCGTGCGTGTACTACGACGGCCGTGCGGTCGACGTCGGGGCGTGGCCGGTGGCGGTCGACCCGACTGGTTCGGGCGACGCCTTTTCCGCTGCCTACCTCGCCGGCAGATCCCATGGCCTGGCCCCGGTGGCGGCGGCACGGCAGGCAACCGGCGTCGTCGGGGCTCTGCTGACCGGAAGAGTGACGTGACCGCGGCCGTCCGGACGGCATCCGGGACGTACGTCGTCGACGTCGAGGCCGAGGAGGTGGTCGGCGCCGGCGCCGAGTTCGAGTCGCCGCGTGTCCCCGTCGAGCTGCCGCGTGTCGTCGCGGCGGCAGCCACAGGTGCAACGGTCGTCGCCGTCCTCGACCGGCGCCCGCCGCTCGCGATCTCGAACGACGCGGGCCGCACGTGGCGCGAAGCGGGCGGCGGCCTGCCCGCCGGCTTCGCCGTGGCAATCGACGAGGACAATCCGGACGTGATGCTCTTTGCGGGACGAAACCGCCTCTACCTGTCCGAGAACGGCGGCATCTTCTGGCGCGCACTCGTGCCGGAACTTCCCGAGATCGAAGCAGTGACGTTTCTCTAGGCGAGAGCCTGTGGAACATTCGTCACACTCTCGTCACTATGTCCGACACCAGGCCGTGTCGATAAGTGACGTCAGGGAGAACGGCTCCGCTCCAGGATTACGTCGAACGCGCGACTGTTTGGTGACGCGAGCGGCACGGTGTCCGACACCAAGGCGTCGCCGTAGCGGACACGTCTCTTCTAGAGGCGGAACTCGCCGCGCGCAACGACGACTGCGGCACCGCCGACCTCGACGCGGTCGATCTGCTCCGCTGATCCGTCCACCCGCACGTAGAGCGTCGACGGGCGGCCGATTTCCACGCCCTGCGAGACCTCGACCTCCTCGCCGAAGCCGATGCGGCCGTGACGGACGAGGTGCACGCCGAGCGGGCCGCACGCCGAGCCCGTCGCTGGATCTTCCGCGACACCACTCGCGGGCGCGAACATCCGTGTCTTCCAGCGCGTCCCCGATCCGGCGAAGCAGTTCACGCCGAGGCTGGTCAAACGTGCAAGCGCACCGAAGTCCGGCTTCAGCGCGGCGACCTCGGCTTCACTACCGAGCTCGAGGAAGACGTGATGCGGTCCGAGGTCATAGGTCTCGACCGGAAGCTGCGAGCGCACACCGAGCAACTCCTGGAGCTCCTCCGCCTGCTCGAACGGCTCCCAGTTCGGGATCGGCTGCTGCATCCTGCCGAATACGATGCTTGCGCCTTCGCGTTCGAGCGTCACCGAGATGATCCCCGCGCCGGTCTCCAGACGGATCTCGCCGAGCTGAAGCGGCATTCCGAGCACGAACGCCGAGCCGAGCACAGGATGCCCGGCAAAGGGCAGCTCGGCGGCAGGCGTGAAGATTCGAATCCGCGCGTGACCTCCCTCCTCGGGCGGCAGGACGAAGACCGTCTCGGAGAAGTTCATCTCGAGCGCAAGTTTCTGCATCGTTTCGTCGTCGACCTCGCGCCCGTCCGTGAAGACGGCGAGCTGGTTTCCGGTCAGCGGGACGTCGGTGAACACGTCGGCGACGACGTAGCGCAGAGTGGGCACACTCCAATCCTCTACCATGCTCGGGTGACCCGGCGGCCTTGAGCGCGATCTCCGTCCGCGACCTCCGGAAGTCGTACGGCCCTTACGAGGCTCTTCGCGGGATCAGCTTCGAGATCGCGGAGGGCGAGGTCTTCGGTCTGCTCGGCCCGAACGGCGCCGGGAAGACGACGACGATCGAGATCCTCGAGGGTTACCGCACGCGCGACGCAGGTGACGTCGACGTCCTCGGCTTCGACCCCGAACGTGCCAAGTCCGCGTTTCGAGAACGCATCGGCGTCGTGCTGCAGCACTCGCAACTCTGGCCGAATCTGACGGTCGCCGAGACGCACCGGATGTTCGCCGGCTACTACGAGCGGCCGCGCAACGTGAACGAGGTGATCGCGGTCGTCGGCCTGGAGGAGAAGCGCGACGCGCGCGTGAAGACGCTGTCAGGAGGGCAAAAGCGACGTCTCGACCTCGGCGTCGCGCTCGTCGGAGATCCCGATCTCGTCTTCCTCGACGAGCCCACGACGGGCTTCGATCCTGCAGCGCGGCGTGCTGCGTGGGACATGATCCGCTCGCTGCGTTCGCTGGGCAAGACGATCCTGCTGACGACGCATTACCTCGATGAGGCGGAGAAGCTCGCCGACCGACTCGCCGTCCTACGCGAAGGCGTGATCATTCGGGAAGGCACACCCTCGGAATTGACGGGCGGCTCGAGCGAGACCGAGATCCGCTACCGCAAGGATGGGCACGAGGTCGTGCTCACCACGACGGAGCCCACCAGGCTCTTGCACGAGTTGACCGCCGAGGCACTGGCCGAGGGGCGAGAGCTGGAAGGCCTCTCGGTGCGCCGGCCGACGTTGGAAGACGTCTACCTCTCGCTGACCGCGGACCAGCAATGAGGCTGCTCAGGCACCAGCTGAAGTGGGAGCAGCGGCTCTTCTGGCGCAGCCGCGAGTCCGCGGTGTTCGTGTTCCTCTTCCCCATCCTGCTCTTCACGCTGCTGACGGCGGTCTACAACGGCCACATCTACGGCCGCCCGGCATCGTGGGCGCTGCTCGCCGGAATGATCGGCTACGGCGCGGCGAACACGGCGTTTGCCGGGCTCGCGATCACGCTCGTCTCTCGCCGCGAGATCGGCATCCTGAAGCGCATCCGCGCCACGCCGCTTCCGCCGGCCGTGTACCTCGCCGCGGTCCTCCTCTCGATCATGACCGTGTTCGCTCTTCAGGTGGCGTCGCTCTTCGCACTCGGGCGGATCTTGAAGTCGACGCCCTGGCCGAACCACCTGCTCTCGCTCGTTCTCGCACTCGCCCTCGGAGCGGCTGCGTTCGCGGCCCTCGGCCTCGCGATCACCGGGTTCATCCGCTCGCTCGAAGGCTCCTCGGCGGTCCTGAACGTGATCGTGCTGCCGATGGCCTTCCTCACCGGATCCTTCGGCCCGACGCGCCACTATCCGAAGGTGCTCCGCGCAATCGGTGACGTCCTCCCGCTCAAGTACCTGCTCGACCTGATCAACGGCATCTATCTCCACGGCCAGCAGCTCTGGGACAAGCCAGTGGCAGTAGCGGTACTGGGCGGCTGGGGCCTCTTCGGCATGGCTGTTGCATTGCGCACTTTCCGCTGGGTCCCACGAGAGGGTTAAGCCTCGGCAGAGTCGGCTATACGACTTCTAATGCAGGTCGAGAACGTCATCGCATTCGTCGTCGAGCAGGAGCCCGCCGGCCTGGAGATCCGGGTCAACTTCGGCGTCTTCGCTGGCCGCGACGCAACCTCGGCGGAGCTCGACGACCTGGGCAAGCTGCTCGTGCCCGAAGCCGGCGAGATCTCGATCGTCGGCGAGCAGCGCCACGACATCTCGGAAGACGCCGAAATCGTGCTGCATCAAGTCCGGGTCTCAGTCTCACCGGAGATGGTTCCGGACCACCGCGAAGATCGAACGCAACTCTGCGAGCGTCTGGTCACCCTGGCGGAGATCTGGGCCCGTCAGTGCATCAACGAGCGCCGCGCGGAGATCGCCGACCCCTAGAGCGTCACCGCGCGCGAGCAGCCCGGAGCGCGAGCCCGGCCACGCGCGTCGGCCGCCCTGCTTTCGCGATCACGTCGTCGAGCACGGCCGCAAATTCCTCGAGGTCCTGCTCGGATACGACGAGAGGCGGCAGACCTTTCAGGACCGGCATGTCGTGACCGGCCACCTGGCTCAAGATGTGATGCTCCGTGAAGAGCGGGACGACGACGAGCTGCGCGAAGAGGCCAGCCTGCATGCGCTCCATCACGCGCCACGCCAGCCCGCCGCTTTCCGGCTCGCCGAATTCCATCGCCCACATCAGTCCGAGGCCCCGCACTTCCTTCACGGCGTCGTGCGCATCGACGAGCGGCCGCGTCAGCTCGAGCAACCGCCGCCCCAACCGCTCGGACCGCTCGACGAGCTCCGCGTCATCCAGTTCGCGCAACGTCGCGAGCCCCGCTGCCATCGCGAGGTCGTTCGGCGCAAAGGTCGAGCCGTGGCTCACCGAGTGCTCGAGCGAATCGAAGACTCCGTCGTAGACGTCCTGCGCCATCAGTAGGGCGCCGACCGGCACATAGCCGCCCGACAGGGATTTCGCAACGGTCACGAGATCCGGCTCCAGTCCCCAGTGCTCGAAGGCGAACAGCTTGCCCGTGCGGCCGAAGCCCGTCTGCACCTCGTCAACGGCGAAGAGGGTCCCGTAGCGGCGGCAGAGCTCCTGCGCTCCAAGGAGATAGCCGTCCGGCGGCAGGTTCACACCCTTCCCCTGGATTGGCTCGACGAGGAACAGCGCAACGTCTTCGCCGCGGAGCTCACCCTCGAGCGCGTCCAGATCGCCGAACGGGACTTGCGCGAACCCCGGCAGCAGCGGCCCGAAACGTTCGACGAAATGCGGATCGCCGCTCGCCGAGAGCGAACCAAGGGTCAGCCCGTGAAATGCCTGGCCGGTCGAGATCACACGTGAGCGCCGCGTCGCGGCGCGGCCGAGCTTGAGCGCCGCCTCGACCGCCTCGGTCCCCGAGCTCGTGAAGAGCACGCGCTCGAGTCTCGCCGGCGTGCGCTTCAGCAGCTCCTCGGCGAGCAGGCCGGGCAGGAGCGACACGCCGAGCTGGACCGAGCCTGGAGTGTCGAGCTCGAGCGTCTCGATCAGCGCAGCGCGGACACGCGGATTGTTCCGCCCCACATTGAACATCCCGAAGCCGCCGAGCAGATCGAGATACCGATTGCCGTCGGAGTCGTAGAGGTACTGGCCCTCCGCGCGCGACCAGCCGCGATCGAAGCCGATCGTCTTCAGCACGCGCATGAACTGCGGATTGATCGTGCGCGCGTAGAGCTCGTACTCCTCTCCCGCACGCGCTTCGAGTAGCTCGCGGATCACCGGCGGAGCGTATCGCCCCGTCAACGACGAGAGCCCCGCAGTTGCGGGGCTCTCGGATCGAAAACGTTCTGGCTGGGCTGCTACTTGCCGTGGCCCTTCCCACCGCCGTGACTCTTTCCGGCCTTCTTTCCGGCGTGGCCGGAGTTGCCGTGACCGGAGGAACCGGTGGTGTGGGTCGTGACGTGGGTGTTGGGCTTCTTACCATGGCCCGTTGTGGTCGTGGTCGTCGTCTGGGTCGTCGTCGCGGTCGAGTTCGTCCCCACGGTCGCGATGCAGACACCCACAGAGTCGCCGTGGGCCACGTGGGCCGGAACGGCCGGTGCGGCGATGTTGATGGTGTGCTCGCCGCCGTTGCCCGTGTGATGGCAGACGTCCATCTTCACCTGAGCAGTGCCGGAATCGCCTGTGCTGTTGTCGCCGGTCGTGCTCGTCGTCAACAGCGTCGTCGAGGTCGTGCTGAGAGTCGTCGAGGACTGCGTGCCGTTGTCCTCAGACTGCGATTCGAGATCGCTTCCTTGCGAATCCTGGTCGTCCCCGGACTGGCTCTGTTGGTCGCCGGTCGTCGACGTCGAGGTCGTCTGGGACTGGGTGGTGCTCGTCGTGGCCGTGGTCGGAGTGGAACTCGTCGTGATCTGCGCAAGTCCGACGCCTGCAGCGGCGGCGAACGCGAGACCCACGAGCGCGCCGACCAGGGAACGGCGGGTGATGCTGCTTAGTCGCTTACGCACTTTGGAATCCCTTCAACGTGGGGTGAGTTGCGGCCTACGGTTGTGCAGTCGCCATCCCCGGGCGAAACTTGCGTCCCGCTCCCTCGTCCGAGGGAGACCGCTAGTGGCTGCCCGCGGCTCCCACATCTTCCTCCGGCCTGGTTTGCGGGCTCCCGAGCACCTCTGTCACCCACTTGGGGTGGTGGCGCCAGGCCCACTGCACCTCGACGTCGCCCCGCACGATCCCGCGGAGTGAATGTCGCGTTCGTGGATAGATCAGCGAGAGATACAGATGTCCGGTCAGCAGGACGAGCGAGATCCACATCAAGCCGTCGTGCAGGACGATCGTCCCCGCAAACCGGAAGCGTGTGTCGCGCTCGCCGTACCAGAGCAGGAGGCCCGAGATCGCGAAGAGAGCTGCGAAGGCCGCAGTCACCGCTGCATTGAGTTTCTGGCCTGCGTTGAAGCGGCCCTGCTTCGCCGGGTAGCGGCGCAACCACAAACGGTCGTCGCGATCGAAACCGTCGAGGTCGTGCAGCGTCCGACGCAGACCTTTGCGGTCGCCGAAGACGACGACCGCAAGGAGAGCCAGAGCCCAGGCGATCGCCGTGTAGAGGTGGACGTCCTTGACGAAGGCACGGTTCCCGATCGCTGCGAGGGAAGGCAAATACAGGACGAGTCCCGAGCCGAGCAGGACGAAGAACGCAGCCGCATGTATCCAGTGCACGGCGCGCTCGCTGCGCGAGAAGCGGCTCAGGTACATCTCGCCGCCACCTTCAGGCACTGTGGCCGATCCAGGCGTTGCGGTCGTAGCCGCGGTTCTCCCAGTAGCCGTCGAACGGCTGGTCGAGCAGCGTGATGTGGTTCAACCACTTGACTCCCTTGTAGCCATACATCTCCGGGATCACCACGCGCGCCGGCGCGCCGTGCGGTCGGGTCAGCGGTGTGCCACCCATCTCGTACGCAACCATCGCGTCGCGGAGGTACACCTGATCCATCGTCAGCGAGTCGCTGTAGGCACCGTCGGCCGAGAAGAACCCCACTGCCTGCGCCGCCGGCAACGGTCGCGCAACCGCAAGGAGGTCGTGGAAACGCACACCGCTCCACCGCACGTTCGAGACCGACCAGCCGGTGACGCAGTGGAAATCCGTCACCTGCTCGGAGCGCGGCAGCGCCCGGAGATCTGCATAGCTCAGCTCGACCGGCCGCTCGACGAGACCATCAATCTTGAGCCTCCACGTGGCCGGATCGAAGTGCGGCATCGACGTGACGCTGTAGATGCGCCACCCCGAGCGAACGAGATCCGCGAGCGGTGGCGGGAGCACGCCTGCGACCGGAAGCAGGACGTCGCGCGCGACGCTCCAAACGGCAGGGCCCCAGACGAGCGAGCTGACACCGCCCGCGACCAGCGTGAGAAAGGTCCTGCGCCCGTACGGGCGCGAGTCATCGGAGGTTGGGCGCTCGATCTCCACAGTCTTCCGACATCCACCGACGCCGTTCGTTACAGGGGGCGCGCCATTTCCATCCGAAGGTCAGATCTGGGGACATCAGCCGCTCCGGCGTCCGTTGGCCTCGACCGGTCTCGCAGCTGCCTTCTTTCGCCGGCTTGAGGAACGGAAGCGCGGCTTCGGGATTTGACCTTCGATCCACAGGGCTGCGAGGGCGACGCGTGCGAGACCGAGACCGCCTTCGTACATGAGATACCGGGGCTCCCAGCGCGGGAAGAACTTGGCGGTGAAGCGATACAGCCGTTCGATCTGAAAGACGGCATCTGCCCAGCCGAGCCCGCGCCGAAAGAGTCGCTGCGCCCGTCCCTTCGGGCTGTGGATGAACCGTGCGAAGGCGGCGAAGTTGAGCGACACCTCGTCGATGCCCTGCGCACGCAGCAGGTCGATTGCGTTGGCGACCATGAACTCGGTCAGGCCGTTCGGCGTTTCAGGGTCACGACGCATGAGCGAGAGCGAAACCGCTGCCCGGCCGTAGGTGGGAACGAAATGCAGGAATCCCCGTATCTGCGCTTCTCCATCGAGCGCGAGCAGCACGAGAGTGTCCGCGTGCTCGTCGATTCTCAGCGAGTCGAGCGCCATCGAGAATCCTCTTTCCCCTTCGCGCCCACGCCAGGCGGCGGAAACTCGCTCGAGCGCGGCCGCCGACTCGCTGTCGAGGTCGGACACGCGGACCAACCGCGACGTGTAGCCCGCCTTCTCCAGGCGCGAGACCGATTGGCGAACCTTGCGGATTGGGCGTCCTTCGAGTGTGAACGCGGCGGTATCGACGATCGCTTCATCACCGATGTAGAACGAGCGCAGGCCGAGTTGCTCGAAGTGTGGCTTCAGCGTTTCTCCGACGCCGATCGCCGCCACTCGCAGACCCCGGCGTTCAGCGAAAGCGCCGAGCTGCTCGAGGAGCTCGGGAATCGCTTCAGTTGGGCCGATCGGGTCCCCGGAGACGAGCAGCACGCCGGTCTCGACCCGGTAGCCGAGGAAGGCGCGGCGATCGTGCGTGAAGAGGTAGTGCTTGTCTCGCCGAAGCTTGAAGTAGGCGAGGGTGTCCGAGCCGTGTCTACGCACGAGTTCGCGCGCCGCCCGGCGAGCCTCGGTGTCAGGAAGGTCGCGCGGAGCCGCGAGCGGCCGAAAGACGAGGTATGCGACCACCGCAACCGTGGAAACTCCGACCAGGCCCACGGCCAGGTCGAGCCTGCCCAGTTCGTCGTGAAAGGACAGAGGTCCCGACTGCCAGAGCAGGAGGTCTCCTGTTTCTCGCGCCAACCTGGAGAAGGACGCGCCGTGACCGGCAATCAGAACGAGCACGAAAGACAGCAGCACGCCCGCCGCAGCGACGAAGGGCGCGCGCAGGAGCGCCGCGCGTCGGTTGAGCGGCTCATGGTCGACGTAGAACGATCCGCGGCCGAGCCAGAGGATCGCCGCGACAGCGAGATCGCCGGCCGCCTCCTCGAAGTCGAGCCCCTTGAAGAGGTTGAGCACTGCGAGGGCGAGCAGCAGAAGAACTGCCAGCTGGAGGGCGCGGAGGTGACGGCGATAGAGGTAGTACGCACTGACAAAGAGCACGATCGAAACCGGGATCGCCAGAGCGTGAAAGACGCGCAGCTCCTGCACCGACCCGATCTGCAGCAGCAGATGTCCGCGCCAGCTCACGTTCGGCGTCAGTGCCGAGAGCAGATCGACAAGCGCGATCGCAGCTGCGGCCACGGAAGCCAGCAATGGGAGTGGGTCTGCGCGCCGAAAGCGACGCAGCGCGAATGGGCGACGATGAAGTCCCAGCCGCCAGGCCGACGTGTCACGGCGTCGCGGTGTGAGATCACGCCAGTCCTTCGCGATCAACCACAACCCGACGACCGCCGCGAGACCCGTCGGGAGCGAGTCGTGCACATGCCCGGTGGCCGCGCCTAGAGCTAGCAGCAAAAGCACGAGTGCGCCGACATGCCAGTCGTGCGAACGCACACCGAGTAGAAAGACTCTCGGCCCTAATTGATGCCGTTCGATTCTGACGAGCTTGCGTCGAAAGACAGGCGTTCCCTTCTTAGGCATCAAGTCGCCGTCCTACGGCCAGATGGTCGTTCACCCGGCCACCACGCGGTAGTCGGCGATGCCCGAAGCGAGACAGGAGTCATGCATTGGTAGGCGTGCGCCCATACTGTGTATCAGTCGTCTCATACGCCGCACGACTTGAACGGTTCGGGTGAGTGTTCGTCGGGACGCGGCTGCGGGCCACTCGAGGGGAAATGTCCGGCTGAGGGTAAGCGTTCCTCCAGTAGTGACTACGCTCGACCTCGATACGCGCGCCCCCTCTCCGCGCTGGGGGCCGGCTCCGTGGGTCGTCCCGCTCTTTGCGCTCTCCGGGATCGTCCTCGTGCCCTGGACCGTTTTCCTCGTGCGCAGACTTCCGTCGACCCACGCGGCAGCGCACTGGGATATCGCCTGGGCTGGTTTCGACATCGGCCTCGCGCTCCTTCTCCTCGGAGTGGCGGTTGCCGGTTGGCGCCGGTCGGCGTGGCTCGAAGGGACCGCGACCGCCGCAGCCGCCCTGCTTGTGGTCGACGCCTGGTTCGACGTGATGACGTCCTCGACCCACCTCGAGCTCGCCATCGCGATCGGCGAGGCCGTGCTGATCGAGCTACCGCTTGCCGCGCTCTGCTACCTGCTCGCCCGCGATGCCGAGCAAGTGTTGCGCCGTCGAACGACTTCAGGGAGTCCGTAGGTCCAACGGCTCGTACTCGTCCGGCTCGGGAGGCGGCCCACCCTGTGCCATGGCTTCGCCCATGACCTCCATGATCGCCGGCATCAATCGGGACTCGCGGAACGCATCGAACTGACCACGCGATTCCCACCCGTCGACAACCTGGATGTGGTCGCCCTTCACGAAGCCGGTGTGGAAAACGAGTCCGTCCGGAGCGCCGCCCTGGGACTCGACGACTTCGTTCACCCTGGCGTACTGATCCGCCGTCACTTCGGCGGGAAGGTCGTTCACGATGATGATGGCCATGGTTGTTCCTTTCGGCTGCGGATTCGCCCCGCGATCGGACGCCGGACTACCTTAACCACTGTCCTGGCGCGCAAGGCGACACAACCTGCGCTAGTGTCGCGCTGTCGGTGAGCCTGTTGCTGCATCGGCAGGCGCCCTTCATCCGTCGAGCTCGGCGCATCGCTGCGCGAAGGGGCACCGGATTGAGCGTCACCTGCGCGCTCTCGGCGCTGGTCGTCTGCGTTCTCGTGGGCCCGCACGTGCTCGTCCATCCGTCGACGGCGGCTGTCGGCCTCAATCCGGCTTCCGATTTCCAGGTCATGACGTGGTCGCTCGAGTGGTGGCCTTGGGCTATTGGGCACGGCGTCGACCTGCTGCACACGTATCTCCTCTGGCCGCCGGAAGGCTTCTCGACGCTCTGGATGACGACGATTCCCGTGCCGGCGCTCTTGGCAGCTCCAGTGACTCTCACCGCCGGACCGTTGGTCGCCTACAACTTCCTGGTCCTTCTCTCCGTCGTGCTCGCGGCGGGCGCGGCGTACTTCCTCTGCCGTGAGCTGACGGATCGGCTCGCGCCGTCCATCGCCGGGGGCCTCCTGTTCGGGCTGTCTCCGTACATGCTCGGACACATGCTCTCGCAGCATCTGGATCTTACATTCGTGTTTCCCATACCACTGCTCGCGCTGCTGGTCGTACGCTACGTTCGCGGTCGCACGAATGGTCGCCGATTCGTCGGCGGCTTCGCGCTGTTGCTGCTCGTGGAGCTCGGCTCGTCGTTCGAGCTCTTCGTCGATCTGACGCTCATCGCCGCCGTCGGCTTGGCGTTGGCGCTCCTCGGCAGGAAGTGGCGGCCGGCACTGTTCCGGGTGAGTGCTCTCGTCGGCCTTGCCTATACGGTCTGCCTGCCGATCCTCGCGCCGATCGCCGTGGTCGCGCTCTCCGGTCAGCATGCTCCGCTGCGCTACTCCCCTGCCGACTTTTCGATCGACCTCTTCAACGTCGCGATTCCGACCCCCACGCTTTTCTCGGGAGGCTTCGGGCCTGTGCGCGCCGTCTCGCAGCACTTCGTCAGCAACGTGGGAGAGCAAAACGGCTACCTGGGAATCCCGCTGCTCGTCGTCGCTGCGCTGGCAGTACGAGCGGAGTGGCGACGCGGGGCCTGGCTCGCCGGTGGATTGCTGCTGGTCAGTGTGCTGCTCTCCTTCGGCCCCACGCTGACGGTCGAAGGCCGGCCACTCCTGAGCCTCCCCGTGGCGGTTTCCCGGCTTCCCGTCGTCCGCGATGCTTTGCCGGCGCGGCTGTCCGTGTTCAGCGCACTCGCGGCCGCCTGCCTCTGTGCGCTCTGGTTTGCGCGTCCACGGACACGCAAGCTTCAGCTCGTCGTCGGCGTCGTGATCGCTGCGTCGCTGTTTCCGAACTTCTGGCCGGCGCACCGGCTTCCGGGCGCGTGGAGCGTCTCTGACGCGTTCGGCTGGTCGACGCGGCACGTGCCGGTCGGCTTCGTCGACGATGCCGCTTGGAGCCGTCTCGTCGCGCCGGGATCCACGGTCCTGGTTCTGCCCACGGGAGATCGCACCGCAGCCAGCTACTGGCAGGCTGCGTCGGGCATGCGCTTTCGGCTTGCCGTGCCGGCAACACCGTTCGTGCCGGAGAGACTGGCGGGAGCGCCGACCATCAGCGGCCTGGTCGAGGACGTCATGCCGAGCCTTGCCGGTCACAGGCTCGGTGCGGCTCGTCTCCGGGCGTTTCTCATCGAGGACCAGGTGAGAGCGGTGGTGTTGACCCCTTCAGGTGTCTCGCGCTGGCGGCGGATCGTCGCGCGAGACACCGATGCACGCGCTGTCAGGCTTGGACGAACGGCGGTCTATCCCGTGAGCCCTACGCTCCGCCCGCTGCGAGCCAGCGGCGACTTCGTGGCCGCGCATCCGCGCAACCCCGCGCCCGCGCTCGCATCCGTTCGGAATCCGCACGCTCTGCTCTCCGCCTGGCTGTTCTTCGACGGCCACCACGCGCGCGTCCGCGCGCTCCTCCGAACGCGGCGCACGAGGACGCCGCGTCCTGTCACTCTGTCAGCGCGGAACGGTGACGCGGATGCCACAGCCGCCGCGGTGGACAACCGCGGGCATGCGGCCGTCGTCTTCACGGAGTGGCGTGATCACGAGCAGATGCTCCGGGTCGCGACGCACTCCAAAGGTCGCTGGCGCGTCGTCACTCTGGATCGACAGATCGGACCGATGTGGTCCCCGCATGTCGTCATCACGCCCGGCGGCGCAACGGTCGTCGCGTGGATCGACGAGGTCAATCCCACCCGAAGCGTCCGAGTCGCTGTCTTGAGAGGTTCCGTCTGGCAACGTCCGGTCACCCTCGAGGACGGAAACGGCTTCGGGAATGTCGCACTCTCAACCGGAAGAGGAAACCGCGTCGTCGTCGCCTGGCACTCCGCCGTTGCCAACGAATGGCGTATCCGTGTCGCAACGTACCGGCGCGGAGCCTGGCTGCCGGTCAGCACACCTGCGCGTAGTCTGGACACGCTCTACCACATCACGATCTCGGGACCAGACGCGGCGTTCCTGCACTGGCTCCAGAAGGAGCCTCACCACTCGCGCGTCGTGCAAGCCGCCGCGCACCGAAGAGGAGCCGGCTGGATCGTGGTCAGTCGCTCGACCGTCTTCGACCGCGACTCAGAGGCTCGTGCGGGCTGAACTACATCGAGCTGAGAAAGGTGCGGCCGAGCCAGAAAGGCAGCAGTCGCACTCGCGTGTGCGGGCGTCGCTCTTCATCAGCGAGAGCGGCGTTAGTATCAGCCGGTGCCGAATCTGGTCGATGAACTGAAACAGGTTCCGCTGTTCAGCGGCCTTAGTCGCCGCCAGCTGAAGCAACTCGCCAGCGGCTTCAGGGAACGCGAGTTCCGGCCCGGGACCTCGATGGTGCACCAGGGCCAGATGAGCGGTGTCGGCTTCTTCGTCATCACGGAGGGAGAGGCGTCAGTCAGCGTCGACGGAATAGAGGTTGCAAGGCTGGGGCCGGGCGACCACTTCGGCGAGCTCGCACTGATCAGCGAGCGGGTTCGCACGGCGACCGTGACGGCGGAGGTGCCCTTACGCGGCCTCGTGATCGCGTTCTGGGACTTCCGCCGTTTCGCCAAGGAAAATCCCGACGTCAGCTGGAAGCTCCTCCAGCACGTGGTCGACGTTCTCACCGAAGAGCGGAACAGGCGCGCACAAGCCGCCCTGCAGACCAGCTGAGGCCCAACCAAAACTGCCCGTGTGTGGCGCTACGCTGCCCCTCGGCCCCCGTAGCTCAGTGGATAGAGCAGCGGTTTCCTAAACCGCGTGCACTGGTTCGATTCCGGTCGGGGGCATTCCCGCGAGGCCGTTTCCGAAGCGGTCTAACGGCCACGTGGAGGGCCGAACAGGGGTAGACGCGTGCGTCCTCGTTCAGATCGGCTTGCCCCATCGACCATATGGGTGCGTATGGAGCCCGGCACGGAGCCTTCAGGTCGAAAACGGCCCCTCTGCTCCTGCTCCTGGCGCCCAGCAGGTCGCGCGTAATCATGCGTGCCGCGGAACCCAGCCGCGAGCCCGCAGTACTCAGCTCTTGTAACGGCGTTGACTGATTGTCATCGTGACGGCTGATGCAATCCTCGGTTCGTAAGGGAACCGTGATCGCGGGCTTCCGTGTGGACTCGCTCATCGGGGAGGGTGCGATGGGCGCGGTGTATCTCGCCGAGGAGGTCGCGACGGGCCGTCGCGTCGCACTAAAGCTGCTTGCGCCGGAGCTTGCTCGCGATGACCGCTTCCGGCAGCGCTTCATGCGCGAGTCTCGAGCCGCCTCGAGTCTCGATCACCCGCGCGTCGTCCCGACCGTCGCCGCGGGGGAGCACGAAGGTCTCCTCTTCCTCGCGATGGACTACGTCGAGGGCGTCGATCTTCGCGAGCTCCTTCGGCGGGAAAGGCGGCTCGAGCCTCGGCGCGCGGTCGACCTGATTGCGCAGGTCGCGGAGGCGCTCGATGCAGCCCATGCTGCTGGGCTCGTCCACAGAGACGTGAAGCCTGGGAACATCCTGGTCTCGTCGAACGGCGATCGCGAGTCAGCGTATGTCTGCGACTTCGGCCTAGCTCGTCACGTTTCGTCCGTCAGCAGCCTGACGGGCGAGCGTGGCTTCGTCGGCACGATCGATTACGTGCCGCCGGAGCAGATCGAGGGCGGCACGATCGACGGCCGCGCAGACGTGTACTCGCTCGGCTGCGTCCTCTTCGAGTGCCTCGCAGGTGAGCGGCCGTTCGACCGCGAGAGCGAGCTCTCGGTCGTTTTCGCGCATCTGAACGAGCCCCCGCCGGCATTGTCGGATTTCCAGCCCGAGCTCCCGCACCCATTCGACGGTGTTTTCGCGACCGCTTTGGCGAAGTCACCGGACGCGAGGTATTCAAGCTGTGCCGAGCTTGCCCGCGCCGCTCGCGCAGCACTGCAGGGAAAGACGATCACGCCTCGCCGGGTCCGGCGGCGACTGCTCGTTGCCGGCGCCGTCGTTCTCGCGGCGGCCGGTGCCGCGGTAGGCGCCGTGATCACGGCGGAAAGCGGGCATGCAAAACGGCAAGCCCTTTCATTGCAGCCCAGCGCGCTCAACCTCATCGACGCGCGAACGAGCCGGGTCGTCGAGAGCGTCGGCTTCGGCATGCGCGTCAACGTCGGAGATACGTGGTCAGATGTCGCGGTCTCAGGACGCTCAGGCTGGGCTCTGCTCGGGGCTCGCCAGCGTCTCGTTCGCATTGACCTTGCGACGAAGAAGATCACCCGCGTGGTGAAGTTGCCGTTCTCGCCAGGCTCGCGTCTGCTGACGGCTGCCGGCTCGGTGTGGGTCACCCAGGACCTCGGACCCCGACTTTTGCGAGTTGACGAGCGAACCGGCAGGATTGCGCGTCTTTTCACGTTCAAGGGAGAGGCGATCGGGGCCGGCCTGGCGTACGGCGCGGGCTCGCTCTGGCTGACGCTCGGGTCCGACGTGGCGCGCGTCGATCCGGATAGTGGGCGCGTTCTGCGTCGCTTTCCGACCGGCTCCCGCTGGCTGGTCCTCGCAGACGGGGCTGTCTGGGCGGTGCGTCCGGAGAACGGCCTCGTCACAAAGATCGATCCGGTCGAGAACAGAATCACGGCCCGGACAAAGCTCCACGGCTGGGCAAGCGACGTGGCGGTCGGCGGGGGCTTCGTCTGGGTCTCGGTGATTCCGGACAGCGTCGTCTTCAGGCTCAGCGAGGAAGACCTCAGCGTGCAGGGCAGCTCGCCAACCGGACCGGATCCGGAGCGCCTCTCGTTCGGCGGCGGCAAGCTCTGGATCGCGAACACCGCGGCTTCGTCCGTGTCGCTGGTTGACCAGGTGTCCGGAGCACGAGAAGGGCTGGCCGCGAGAGCGGAGCCGACCGCCGTCCTGTACCGCAACGGACTCGTCATCACCGGCGCAGCTCCCGCGCCCTCACCGCTTCCGCCGATCCGCGGGGAGGAACTTCGGATCTCCACTCCGACCGAGAATGGACAGTACGGCAGCATCGATCCCCTGAACTTCGGGTCCACCGACGAGCAGTTCATGTATGCGACCTGTGCAAATCTCCTCAACTACCCAGACTCCGCGGGGCCGGACGGAACGCGGGCCGAGCCCGAGATCGCGGCCACCATGCCGGCGGTCACGCACGGCGGGCGCACCTACACGTTCCGCATCAGACCGGGCTTCCGCTTCTCTCCTCCTTCGAACGAGGTGGTGACGGCCGAGACGTTTCGTCACTCGATCGAGCGGGAGCTGTCGCCACACAACCGGTTTTCCCCCGGGCCGCAATTTGTCTCGGACATCGTCGGCGAGTCCGCGTACCGGGGAGGAGTTGCTGGCCACATCTCGGGCATCGTCGTCCGTGGAAACACGCTCTCGATCACGCTCGTCAAGCCGGCCGGGGATTTCCTCACCCGAATCTCGATGCCGGCGTTCTGCCCCGTTCCCCGCTCGATCCTTGTGAAGGGCTACGCGACGTCTCCACCTGCTTCCGCCGGGCCGTACTACGTGTCATCTGAGCAGGGCGACCGCACGGTCTTGCTGCGAAATCCTAATTACCGCGGAAGCCGTCCACGACGCGCGGCGCGAATCGTGTACACGAACGACGTCGCGACACCGACTGCAGTCTCGTTGGCGAACGCGGGAGCAATCGATCTTCTTCCGCAGGATTTCGACAACACGACGTCGTTCTTCGATCCGGGCGGCGTCCTCGCAGATCGTTCCGGTGCCGGAAGCGCCGCCGCTCGAGCGGGGCGACAGCAGTACTTCCTCTATCCGGCCCCGCTCCTCGACTACATCGTCTTCAACACGAATCGTCCTCTCTTCCGCGACGTCCGGCTGCGGCGTGCCGTCAACTACGCCATCGATCGACGCGCCCTCGCGGCGGCGTTTGGCGACGCACCAGCCGATCGGATCGTGCCGCCGGCGGTCCCCGGCTTTCCGGCCGGACGCATCTACCCGCTCGACCGCCCGGATCTCGAGACAGCCCGCAAGCTCGCGGGGCGAGTGCGTCGACACGCATTGCTTTACTGGTGCGGTCAGGATGCGAGGCGGCGGACGCTCGCTCACATCGTCACCTCGGACCTGGCAAGGATCGGCATCTTGGTCTCCGCGACGGCGTCTCGGAGCTGTCCGAAGAACTCGCGCTATGACGCGCAGGCGAAACGCGCTGACATGATCCTGTTCAGCGCCTTACAAAGCGAAGAGCGCGACGCGGCCCCGTTTCTCGACCAAGCTCTCGCGCGGGGCGGATCCTTTGGCTCTGCGCTCGGCGCGGGATTGTGGACGACCCCCGGGTTTCGGAAACGTCTCGCACGGGCCGCTGTGCTTCGCGGCCCAACGCGATCACACGCGTACGGCCGCATCGTTGACGAACTGACGCGTGCGGCGCCGTTCGCCGTTTTTGGCAGCTTTATCTGGACTGAGTACTTCTCGCCGAAGGTCGGCTGCAAGGTCTTCCAGGCGGAATACGGCGTCGTCGATCTCGGCGCGCTCTGCAAGAGCTAGGCCTGTAGCGACCAGGTGAAACGTGTGCGGCTCTCGCGCGGCGCCAGCATGCTCGGGCGCGGACCGCGGTGCACGAGCAGCGTCGGGGCAGCGGCATCGCGAACGAGGGAGCGACGGACGACGCCGACGCCTTCCCGCCGCCAGCGCTCGGAAAGCCCGGCAACGATCAGCGTCGCGGACTCGACCGCGGCAAGGAGCGCCTCCGTCGACGGGTCAGCGAGGACGGGCTCTGCGCGAACCCCGACGACCCGCTGGACGGCCAGCGCCGCATCGGCGAGGAGACGGCTTGCGTCCCGCTGGTGGCGGCCAAGATCAGCCCTGGTACCGATGAGGCGAAGGGGAAGACTCTTCGCCAACGCAAACGCAGCGCCCAGCTCGAGCGCCGCCCAATCGTGCTCGCCGCCACCGAACGGTACGAAGACCCCGCCGCGTCTGGATGAATCCACCGGAGCTCCGGCAAGCACTCCGACGTCGGCCGCCGAGTGCTCCAAGATCGCCGCCACCTCGTCCGGAAGCGCCCCGCCGCCGAGGTCAGACGGTGCATCGAGGAGCAAGAGCTCGACGTCGTAATTGGTTTCGAGCCGAACGACGTCCCTCGGCAGATCATCGGTCGTGAACACCGCAGAGCGTGCGGACACGTCGAGGGAGGCGCTGCGGGCGCCCAGACGCGCTGCCGCTGAGCTCACATCGCCGTTGTCCGTCAAAAGACGCACGATGATCAGCTCACGCCGCGGGGTCTTTGCCAGCGCCACAGCGATCGCCAGCAACTCGTCCATGCGTTCCTCCTGCCGCGGCAGGACAAGCACCGGACCGCTCGGCTGCGCGCGTCCAACTTCGACGCCTGCTTTGAGATCGAGTGACGGATCGTGAGCGAGGATCGCGCGCTCGAGCTCGCGGATAGCAGGTCCCGGCTCGATCCCGAGCTCGTCTACCAACTCCTCGCGCGTCCTCCAATAGCCGTCGAGTGCTTCCGCCTGCCTGCCTGATCGGTAGAGCGCAAGCATCAGCTGTGCGCGGAGACGTTCGCGAAGCGGATGCTCGGCAATCAGCTGCTCGAGCTCGCCGATGAGCTGTGCGTGACGGCCAAGCGCGAGCTCCGCGTCGATCCGCTCCTCGAGCGCAGCGAATCGGATCTCCTCCAGTCGCGCAACCGGAACCTGCGCGAACGCTTCATAGGTGAGATCGGCAAGCGGCGCTCCACGCCAAAGCGCCAGAGCCTCTCGCAGTAGCTCCGCCGCGGCGTCTGCGTCGCCGCGATCGAGGGCGTGCCTCCCGTCTTCAGCCAGCCGCTCGAACCGGTGAAGGTCGACCTGCTCCGAGCCGACGCGAAGGAGATACCCCGGTGGCCGCGTTTCGATCGCGGCGCCGGCGCCGAGCGTCTTGCGCAAATCCGAGATCTGCCGCTGTACCTGCGTCACGGCCGTAGCCGGAGGCGCACCCGCGTAGAGCTCGTCGGCGAGCCGGTCGACGGAGACGACATGGTTCGAATGCAGAAGCAGGATCGCCAGCGTTGCCCGCTGTTTCGGCCCGCCGAGTGTGATCGGGCTGCCACCGGCAAGCACCTCCAGCGGTCCGAGGAGGCGAAACTCGAGCATCCGGCGGACCGTAGCCGTTCGATAGCGGCTCGATAGCGGCGGCCCGGATCATCGCGAGGGAGCGACGACCAACCGAAAGGGAGGGATGATGCGGAAGCTGGTCATACTCGCACTTCTGGCTGCGGTGGTGGTGGCGGTCACCGCAGCTTCTGCAGCGGCCAAGCCGCCCGGTACCAACGGCCTCATTTCCTTCACCCGGTTCGACCCGGCGCTCCAGCAGGACGTCGTCTACACGATCAACCCCGACGGGAGCGGCGAGCGTCAGTTGCAGGTCGGAGCCGAGTCGGGGCAGTGGTCGCCCGACGGGACAAGGATCGCGCTGATGCTCGACTGTTGCGGCGAGAGGATCCTCAACGCGGATAACGGCAGCTACACAGCGCTGCCGACCTTCTACCCCGACCTCGGGCTGTTCCTCGGCTGCGGCGTCTGGGCGCCCGACGGTGAGCGGCTTGCCTGTGAGGGTATCGGCGACCAGCCGAGCGCGGACGGCGTCTACACGATTCGCTCGTCCGACGGCGGCGACGTCCAAAGAGTCACCTCGGGCGCCGACGACGACTACCCGGGCGACTACTCGCCGAACGGCAAGCGCATCGTCTTCCTGCGTTCGTTGTTCGACTCCGGCCCGATCGGGCTCTACACCGTCAAGCCGGACGGGTCCGACCTGCGGCAGCTCACGCCTCCGGGGATGGGGACGTTGCTCGACTTCACCGGCGGCAGCTGGTCACCGCAGGGGAACGAGATCCTCTTCTCGGCGAAGCCGTCCGAGGGCCAGCGGAGCGCGATCTTCGTCGTCCACGCCGACGGCAGCGGGCTCCAGCAGATCCCGATCGCCGGTTGCGGCACGACCTCCGGATGCCACGAGCCGGTCTGGTCTCCTGACGGGAACAAGATCGCCTTCACGATGTTCGTGTCGCAGACCGGACTATCGGACCTCTACACGACCAATCCCGACGGCACGGGCCTCCACCAGGTCACGCATGCCGGCTTGGGCGCGGGCCTGAAGGACTGGGGCACGCATCCGCTGAGCCACTAGCACACGGCACCGGCCGTGGGGAATGGCACACAGACGGTGGCGGCGGCCGATGGGCGGACGCTGACGATCGCAGAGTGGGGCGACCCCGGTGGGTTCGCGGTCTTCTTCCTTCATGGCACGCCGGGCTCGCGCTTTGTCGGGCAGGCCAACGCGAGCGCGTATGCGAGTGTCGGAGCGCGCGTGATCATCTACGACCGCCCCGGCTACGGCGGCTCCGATCGCTTCCGCGGCCGGCGGGTGGTGGACTCCGTCGCTGACGTTTCCGCGATCGCAGACAGCCTCGGCATCGAGCGGTTTGCGGTGAGCGGCGGCTCCTGGGGCGGCCCGCACAGCCTGGCGGTCGCCGCACGTCTACCCGAGCGGGTGACGAGAGCCGCCTGCATCGCCGGGGTCGCGCCTTTCGACATGCCTGGCTTCGACTGGTTCGCGGACATGGACGCGGTGAACATCGAGGAACTGGGCTGGGCACAGGCGGGCGAAGACGTCCTCGCCCGCGAGATCGAACGGGTCGCGGCCGCGATGCTTGAACGGGTAGCAGCCGATCCTTCCAAGGTGATCAGCGACCAGGTGGAGCTCTCCGAGGCTGACCGTGCCGTGATGGCAAGTCCCGAGCGGCACGAGGCGATTCGACGGGATATCAACGAGGCGTTCCGTCACGGCGTCTGGGGCTATGTCGACGACATCCTCTGTTTGATCCAACCTTGGGGCTTCGACGTGACCGAGATCCGCGTCCCGACCCGCGTCCTTTACGGCCTGACCGATGTGCTCGTGCCGCGCCAGCATGGCGAGTGGCTCGCTCGCAACGTGCCCAACGCCGAGGTCGTCATCGATGAACAGGGCGGCCACTTGCCTGATCCCAACCTCGTCACGGAACGATTCGGCTGGCTCCTCCAGCCGATCTGACGCTCTTTACGCAGCGCCACTCACGATGACCGAGAGGCTGCCTCCCCGGCTCACGACTGGCGTGCGCCAGTGTTCGCGAATGTCCCCCGAGCTGCTCGTGGGAAGCTGGCTCGCAGTGGTGTGTCTCGGCTAGGGCGA